>Ga0193717_1000378_pt1 | contig 31304 bp, 21 predicted proteins | sample U2c2metaG_FD_145900 | JGI IMG/M metagenome (GOLD analysis project Ga0193717, IMG submission 145900) | Soil microbial communities from a riparian zone of the East river system, Colorado, United States - U2c2 | ecosystem: Environmental > Terrestrial > Soil > Riparian zone | place: USA: East River... | reverse complement strand
CCGGCCAGTCCCGCGCGCAGCTCGACGCCTTGAGCGTTCCCCTCAACGCGACCGAGCGCAAAATTCACGCCGACTTCCTCTTCAACGCAAAGCGCTTCAACGAAGCCGGGCAGGAGTACCACGAGATCGCGCGCAACGACTCCAGCCTCTCCCAGGCCGACCGCGACGCCCTCGCCATCTACGCCGCTGTCTGCGACTACAAGCTCAAGCGCATCAGCCGCCGCGACGTCGAGCGCCTCCCCCAGACGAATGACGACACCGCCGCCGCCAAGCTCTATCTCCTCGCCGAGATCTCCCGTAGCGAGAACGACCAGCAGGCCCATGCCTCCACCCTCGACCAGATGATCAAGCGCTTTCCCAACAGCCGCTGGCTCGAGGAGGCGCTCTACTCCGGCGGCAACATGTATCTGCTCAAGCGCGACTACGAGCAGGCCATCCATCACTACAGCCTCCTCGTCCAGATGTTTCCCCGCAGCAGCTACGCGCCCTCCGCGCACTGGCGGTCAGCATGGATGAACTACCGCCTGCGCCGTTACGGCGAAGCCGCTCGTCTGATGGACGAGCAGATCCTTCGCTATTCCGCCGGAATCGAAGCTCCCACGGCTCTCTACTGGCGAGGCCGCATCTACGAGGACGAAGAGCACAACCCCGGGCAGGCCGCCAACTACTACCACGCTCTCGAGACCAGCTACATCAACTACTACTATGCGGAGCTCGCACGCAAGCGGCTCGCCGTGCTGGGATCGCAGGCCCCGAAGGTGCCGGACTCCCCGGTCCTCGCCTCTGTTCTGCAGCGCGAGATTCCCACCCTCACCGATGAGCTCCCTGAAAACGAGCCGCACCTGATCAAGGCCCGTCTCCTCGCCAACGCCGCGCTCAACGAATACATCGGTCCCGAGATCCAAGCCAGCCCCGACGCCGACGAATGGGGAGTGCTCGCCGAAGCCCGCATCTACGCCTCCTACGGGGAGTACACCCGCGCCCTGCAATCGCTCAAGCGAAGCAAGATCTCCTTCTTCGCCCTACCCATGGACCAGGTTCCTACTCTCTACTGGCAGCTCCTCTTCCCTCGTCCCTACTGGAGCGAGCTCGTCTCCAACTCGGAGAAGAATGGCGTCGATCCCTTCCTCGTCGCCTCCCTCATCCGCCAGGAGTCGGAGTTCAACGCCGGAGCCGTCAGCCGCGCCCACGCCTATGGCCTCATGCAGATGCTTCCCTCGGTCGGCAAATCCATCGCCCGCAAGCAGCGAATGCGCGGCTTCAGCACGGCCCAGCTGCTCAACCCCACCATCAACCTCCAGCTGGGAACCGTCAACCTGAACGAGGTGCTCGCACGCTACGGCGGCCAGCAGGAGTACGCCCTCGCCGCCTACAACGCAGGAGACGTCCCCGTCCGCCAGTGGATGTCTTCGGGAGACTATAAAGACATCCCCGAGTTCGTCGAATCCATCCCCTACACCGAGACCCGTGAGTATGTGCAGGCCATTCTGCGCAATCGAGTCTTCTACCAGAAGCTCTACGGCAAAAGCACCAAACAGCAGGATCCGGAGCTGCCACGTTAAGGACGCAGCTTCAGCCGTCGCTGAGGGTACGGCTCAAACATAGGTGGGGCTGCAACAGGATGAGAAGTCGCAAAAAACTCTTCTGGGAACCAACCGGAATTCCACCGAAACTGACCATTGACAGGCGACAGATTTCCGATATGCTTTGCACCATAGTTGGTGCAATCTCAGCAGCAAAAGGAGACCTGGCAGGTAGAAGTGCATACCATTCCTGGCGCTCACCCGCGCCGCAGCGAACCCGAACTCAATTTGCGTTTTAAGAAGAGGCGTAGACATGATCGCAGACTTGAACTTCCTCGATGAGTGGATTCCGGAGCAGATGGAGCCGGGCACGATGTTTGTCTTGGAGAAGGCTGGGGAGCTGGGAAAGGCGGACAATCCTTATTGGGCAGTCCTGTCCTGTCCCTCTTGTGGAGCCCTCGGACTCATCACCCGCCAGCAATGCGCGGGACTGGAAGCGATGATCTGCGGATCGGAAACCTGCTCGGCCGAGTATTTTCTAGCCGACGGACAGATCTATTATCGCCAGCCAAACTAGAGCCGGCCACCTCATCTTTACGTCATACCGATCGATCTCTACGTCATTCCGAGCGATCTTCACGTCATACCGAGCGTAGCGAAGTCGAGCGCCTGCCCTGAGCGAAGTCGAATGGGAATCCCCGTATTTTGCTTATATCCCGCAGATGTCTGAGGGCTAGGGAGAGAAGACGAGTCGTAACTGCTTGACTTCTTGAGACGCTGCTGCATAGCCGGTGGGATGGATCGGGTCCCTGATCCATCCCCATTCCGCGAACCGCCTCTAGGTACGCCAAGCCTTCAGGCTTGGCCTTCTCACCCGCCGCAAAAATGGGGGCTTTTAGCCCCTGGGGGTACATGCACTTTCCCCGAATCGAAAATGCATAATTCCATCCAGAAAAACGACCGACTCGGCGCCCCGAAAAACCCAGCAAAAACGCACCCCAAACCCCCTTTTCCACACCCTGATTCTTGACATGCGCTGCTAACCTTTAATCAGAGACAACAAGGAGCCCGGCCACCGCGCCGGGCTTTTCGTTTTTAACAGTCCGCCCGCAAGGTCCGGACCTAAGCCTCATATTTCCAAGATCTTGCACGAAAACAACCCAAGGGGAGTGCCCATGAATCAGCAGGAAACAGTCGAAGCCACTCACATCCCGGAAATGCCAAAGATCCCAAAGATCCTCGATCAAATCCCCGAGCAGCCCACACCCGCCTCCCGCCGTTGCCGTCATCGCAGCCCCGAAGACCACCGCTGCGGCAGTCCGTCCATGCGCGGCGAGAGCTTCTGCTATCACCACCACCAGACCCGTCGTCCCGTCGAAAACCTCCGCTTCCGGCGTGCCCGTCAGGCCACCTTCTCCCTCGCCGTCCCCAACTCTCGCCTGGAAATCCAGCATGCCCTCGGAGAGATCATGCTCCGTATCGCCTCCAACGACATCGATCTCCGCCGCGCCGGCCTACTCCTCTACGCTCTCCAGATCGCAAACTCCAATCTCACCCATCACCAGATCCAGAAGGCCCAACCCAAACCCGCTCTCCAGGCAGCGCAGGTCGAGGAAGAATCCGCGCAGTCGAAGCACCCGCAATCCCATCCTGAGCCTGAACAAAAGTGTCATCCTGAGCGCAGCGTCGGGGCTCCCGGCGAGCTTGCTCGCTGGGGTGGAGCGGAGTCGAAGGAGCTGCGGTTAAAACTCCAGACCGATCCCACCCCGCCCAGCGTTCACTACGGCTCCGGTGCTACCCCCGACCCGACCCGAAGCGAGCCCGAACCCGCCCCGCGCAGCATCGACTTCACCCCGCCGCCTCCCGTCTGGCGCCGTCTCTCCAAAGCCACCGGAGCCGCCCTGCTCGAAACCCTCGCCCGAAGCGAAGGCGCGGAGTCTATCGATGCTTCTTGCGAAGATCGCGTCCTCGCAGCGTCTACTCGTGGCGTAGCGCCACTACCGGATCCATCCGCGCCGCCCTCATCGCCGGAAGCAGGCCGGAGATCACCCCAACCGTCGCCAGAATTCCGAACGCCGCCAGCATGATCATCGGCGAGGCTCGCAGGACGATGTCTCCCTCGTGGTTGGCAGTCTTGTAGATGTCGGAGTAAAGAGGCATCGGCGGAATCAGGTATCCGACAGCGATCGCCAGGATCATGCCCACGATTCCGGCGATGAAGGTCAGGGTCAGACTCTCCAGCAGAAACTGGGTCAGGATGTCCCGGCGTCTCGCTCCGAGCGCCTTTAGCAGACCGATCTCGCGGGTGCGCTCCGTCACCGAGACCAGCATGATGTTCATCACTCCAACGCCGCCCACGCCCAGGGTCATGGCGCCGATGATGCCCAGCAGAAGCTGGAGCGCGGTGGAGAACTGCATGATCTCCTGCGAGTCCTCGACCGTATCCCAGGTGGGAGTAGCCTTGTCGTCCTTGGGATCGAAGTGGTGCCGGCTTGCCAGCACCGCCCGAACCGCTTGGATCGCTTTGACGTGAAGGTCGGGTGAGCTGGGCTGAAAGACGATGCTCCCCGGATCGCGTTCATCGCGAAGCAGCCGCATCATGCCGAAGGGCACGAAGGCGTTCTCGTTGTCGGGCCCGTTGTTGGAGGAGTCCTGGATCTTGGTCGCGAGCACGCCGATCACCTGGAAGACGTGGCCTTCGATCTGGACGGATTCGCCCACAGGAGGGAAGCCGTTGAAGAGCTTCTGCGCCGCATGCGGACCGAAGATGACAACCTGCCGGTGATCGGTGAAGTCGGCGAGCTCAAAGTATCGCCCCTCGGCAACATTCAGCTTGCGCATCCCTCCGTAAGGGAACTCGATGGCCTTGGTCGAGATATTGACCACCTTCGGGCCGTACTTGAAGCTGAAGCCGTCGTCGCTCTCGGAGCTGACGGCGGTGAGGAAGGGGACAGCGTCGCGCACCGCCTCGGTATCGCCGTCGAGAAACTTGATCTTCTTGCCGGATCGTTCACCCCCGGCCTGCATGCTGGTCTGTCCGCCCCACATCATGATGACGTTGTTCCCGAGCCCAAGAAACCCGTTCAACACTTCTCTGCCAAGACTGTTGCCGTAGCTCAGCAGCAGCACCACCGTCACCAGGCCCCACACGATGCCCAGCATGGTCAGCCCGGAACGCAGCCGGTTTCGCAGAAGCGACTCGATGCTCTGGCGAACGATCTCGATAAAGTTCACGATGCTACTCCGATCGCAGGCATTCGATGGGGCTGAGGTTGGAAGCGCGCATGGCCGGATAGGTTCCGGCGAAGAGAGTGATCGCAGTCAACGTAGCCAGCGAGGCGAAGACAGCGATCGGAGAGATGACAGGATGCGGTACGAAATCCGGCAGCGGGACAAACCGCAGCAGCAGGCAGAGTCCAACACCGCTCAGCAGCCCGCCGATACCGCTGACAATAGTGATAATCGCCGACTCAACCAGGAACTGCCGCTTGATGTCGACGGCGGTCGCGCCCAGCGCCTTGCGGACGCCGATCTCGCGGGTGCGCTCGGTGACGGCGACCAGCATGATGTTCATGACGCCGATTCCGCCCAGAGCAAGCGTGAGCAGGGCAACCGCGCCGAAGAACAGCGTCATCACCCCGAAGATGCGCTCCGTGAACTTCGATCCAGCGAGCGTGTCCCAGATCCACAGCGCCTCCTTGTCGTCCGCGCTGTAGTGATGCCGCTCCGCGATGATGCGCTTCACCTGCTCAAGCGCCTTCTCATGCAGGTCGGGCGAGACCGGCTCGACAACGATGTTGTTGACGTAACCCTTCGTAATCCCCGGTCTCTCTGGAGGAGGGAAGTCCCGGGCCATGGCGGAGTATGTTGTGAATAGCTGCGTGTTGTCCGGTCCGCTGCCGTAGCTGCCGTTCTGCTTCTTCTTCGCGAGCACGCCGATGACGATGTACTCGTATCCGTTGACCATGAGCGGCCGCCCGATGACAGGCTTGCCTGGAAAGAGCTGCCGGTTCGCTTCGGCTCCCAGCAGGACGACGCGCGCGCCCTCAGCTTCATCGCGCTCATTCATCAATCGTCCCTGCTCCACAGTCAGCGAGCGGAAGCGCTGATACTCAGGCCAGACGCCACGGATCGGACGATTCGCCGCGTTCCACTGGCTGACCTCGGAGACGTTGCGCCGCAGCTCGGGGCTGACGGTTTTGACCAGAGATGCTTTCTGTTGAATCGCGATCGCGTCATCCACGGTGAGCCGGATATCTCGTCCTGCGGCGTAGCCTCCCGCCTGCATCCCCGTCTTCCCTCCGAAGATGATCGCGATATCGGTGCCGATGGTCTTGAGATGTTCTTTCTGATCGAGATTGAAGCCGATCCCCAGGCCGACGAGGAGGATGACGGAGGTGATGCCCCAGACGATGCCGAACATGGTGAGAAAGCTGCGGAGCTTGTTCTCCCAGAGTGCGGCTAGCGTCTGCTTCAGAATCTCGCGAATGGGCATGAATGGGTCCACAGCCTTCCCGGCTGCACTGCTTCATACGCAGGGAGACCCACCCCGGTTCCCGTTCTTTGCAATCGATGGGTTAGCATGAAAAGGGTTGTTGCGCAGACCATCGTGCCCGGATGGTGAAATCGGCAGACACAGCGGACTTAAAATCCGCAGACCTTAACCGGTCGTGGGGGTTCAAGTCCCCCTCCGGGCACCAAGACAAACTTCCGCTTGACCATTCCCGTTTCGAAATCAGCTTTTGATTCCTATGGGATCAAGGGAAGCCGCCCTCCTCAAACCAGAGGGAGCCGTCGAACCAGCTAATCCGATTAGGGATTTCCCCAGTTGCGAAGACTGCACCTGCTACCTAGCATTGAGCCGTTAACCCTGAATCTGAGACGACGCTTAGGTCACACGCTTTCGAAAGCAAGTGCACTCAGGGGGCGAAGGAGGATTCATGGCCAGGGCGACCAAGTCTGAATCGGCTGTTATTGCACGAGAGTCAATGAGCACCCACGCGCAACTGTATGCCAAGGGAAAGGCGCTGCGAGATATCTGCCCTCGGGCGGCTCACGCCGAATGGAAGGCTCCCAAGGACCGGCGCGATCCGGTCGACATGGTGTTGGTGTCGGAGAAGGGGCGCATCCCTGAGCTCCTGCCGCTGCGCCACGGGCGCATGGTGCAATCGGCCTTCACGTTTTATCGAGGGTCGGCCCTCGCAATGGCAGCTGACCTTTCGTCCACGCCCTCAACGGGAGTCCGCGTCCAGTGTTGCGGGGACGCTCATCTCAGTAATTTCGGCGGTTTTGCCACAGCGGAGCGGAAGATCATCTTCTCCATCAACGATCTCGACGAGACACTGCCCGCACCGTGGGAATGGGATGTCAAGCGCCTCGCAGCGAGCTTTGTGGTCGCTTGCCGGGACAGAGGATTGGGCAATGGCACCGCGAAAGATTCCGCCTTGACATGCGTGAGGAGCTACCGGGAATCGATGGCCGAATTCAGCCAAATGAAAACCCTCGAGCTCTGGTACTACGCGATTGGGCCGGAAGAACTGCTCGCTCAATGCAGCCCGCAATTTCGCAAGAGGATCATAAAGCGGATCGAACAGGAAAAGTCGAAAAGCCGCGCGGAGGAACTCTTCCCCAAGCTGGTCGAGCACAAAGAGGAAATGCCAATCATTAAAGACCAGCTCCCCACGATCTTCCACAACAAGGAGAATCCTCCGGGGAAGATAAACAAGGTCCTTCATGACGCAATCGCCGATTATCGCGCCACCCTTCCAGCTGCCTACCAATCTCTGTTGGATCGCTTCGAAGTCCGAGACGCTGCAATAAAGGTTGTCGGAATCGGAAGCGTTGGGACCTCCTGCTGGGTATTTCTTTTTATGGCCGCGGGTGACGATCCACTCTTCCTCCAGATCAAGGAGGCACGGGCTTCGGTATTGGAGCCGTACGCAGGTAAGAGTGTGTTTCCCAATTGTGGGCAACGTGTAGTGGACGGCTACCGGATTATTCAGCCGGCCGGCGATATTTTTCTGGGATGGTGTCGAGGGCCTAAGCGCGATTTCTTCATACGTCAGCTCAGAGACACCAAGATTAGTGCGCGCATAGAAACCTTCGGATGTGCAGAGATGAATCTCTACGCCCAATGGTGCGGGAGGGCCCTCGCGCTCAGTCACGCCAGGTCTGGACAGCGCGCCATGCTCAGCGGGTACATGGGGAACAGCGATGTGTTCGATCAAGCCATAGCAGCGTTCTCCCTCGCCTATGCTGACCAGAACGACAAAGATCACGCGGCCCTAGTCCGCGCCGTCCGGAAGGGCAAGTTGAAGGCTGTTTTTGAGGAGGATCGGTGAGCGGACGCTGTTGCAAAGTACTTGGGAACTGCTGCGAACCTAGGTATGAGTTAGATCCCCCGGCGTGGTTCGTTATTTAAACATCCTGTGTCCGTTTCCGCTGAGATCGAGCAGTTCTCGCTCCTGTACAAGGAGCCGGGCTTCCTCGTGGCCCTTTCTCATTGCCGGGAATAAATAGCCGCTTGCTCCGATTGCTCCTGGCTCACGCTTTCTGCCCGGCAACCTGCTCGCGGGTCATCTGAGCCACTGCGGTTTTTGGTGTTTCCATAGCCATCTCCGGAGTCACTCGCGCGAACAGATCAAGACTGCGAGCGACGAGTCCGGTCCACCCGGTCTGATGGCTGGCCCCTAATCCGGCGCCGTTGTCACCATGGAAGTACTCGTAGTACAGGATGTAATCGCGCCAGTGAGGATCGTCCTGGAACTTCCTGGTTCCTCCATACACCGGACGATTGCCGTTGGCATCGCGTAAAAAGATGCTCGACAAGCGGCGGCTGATCTCATGCGCCACTTCAAATAGCGTCATGTATTTGCCCGAGCCGGTCGGGCACTCGACTTTGAAATCGGGACCATAGAACGGATACATCTGTAACAGCCCACGGATGATGAGGCCATTCACCGGCATCCATACGGGCCCGCGCCAGTTGGAGTTACCGCCGAACATGCCGGTGTTGGACTCAGCGGGAAGATATTGAACTTTGTATTCCTGCCCCTGGAGGTAGAACACGAAGGGATGATCGAGGTGAACCTTCGAGAGGGAGCGGAGGCCATACGGGCTTAGAAACTCTTTCTCGTCGAGCATGTAAGCGAGAATGCGCTGGAGCTTTTCCTTATTGCAGATCGCCGCCAGCCTGCGGCCCTTGTACCCGCCGAGTTTTGGATCGTCGGCTGTGGCGATCTTTGCCGCGACATCCGGATGACGCTCGCGGAAAAGGGCAATCATTTCCATAAGGCGGGGATTCTTCGCCGCAGTACCCTGCTCGAATACAGTTGAAGCGCCTAGCGGCAGCAGGCCGACCATTGAGCGGATCTTCAGGCGGATGGCATCGCCGTTGGGGAAATGGAGCAGGTCGTAGAAGAAGCCATCTTCGTTATCCCACATCTCGTCCTGGTTCTCGCCGATACGATCCATGGCGTAGGTGATCCAGGCAAAGTGCTCGAGGAATCGGGCGGCCATCTCATCATACATCGCGTCATAGTCGGTAAGAATGAGCGCAATCTCCAGCATGGAAAGACAGTAGAATGCCATCCATGCAGTGCCGTCAGCCTGGTCCAGATGCCCACCGGTCGGCAACTCCGCACTGCGATCGAAGACCCCGATATTGTCGAGTCCCAGGAATCCGCCGGCAAAGACGTTGCGGCCCTGTGGATCCTTACGGTTGACCCACCAGTTGAAGTTCAGCATCAGTCCCTGGAAGGAGCGCTCGAGGAAGCGCAGGTCGGCCCGGCCCAGCTGCGTCTCAATCCTGAAGAGAAACAGAGTTGCCCATGCGTGGACGGGCGGGTTCACATCGCTGAAGTTCCACTCGTAGGCGGGGATCTGCCCATTTGGATGGGAATACAGGCTCCTGAGCATAAGCAGGAGTTGCTCTTTGGCAAAATCGAAGTCCACCAGGGAGAGCGAAAGTGTGTGGAAGGCCAGGTCCCATGCCGCATACCACGGGTACTCCCACTTGTCGGGCATGGAGATAATATCGCTGTTCAGCATGTGGTACCACTCAGCGTTGCGAGAGGTTTTCTTCCCAGATCCCAGCAGGGGATGGGCGTCATGCTCTTCCAGCCATTTGTCGAGATCGAAGTAATAATACTGCTTGGACCACAGCATTCCTGCAAGCGCCTGACGATGGACGCGACGTTCATCCTCGCTCAACGTTGCTGGAGTGATGCGATCATAAAACTCATTCGCATCTACGAGACGGCTTGCAAAAACCTCGTCAAACTTGCTGAACGCTTTGGCCACCGGCTTGGCGCTCAGTCGAAGACGCACCTCCTTGCTTCCTCCGGCGGGAACCTCCAGAACATAATGCGCGGCAGCCTTGGTCCCCGAGTTCGACGGATTGACTGCGTCCCGCTTGCCTGCGATGACATATTCGTGAAACGCATCTTTGACGTAAGGCGAAGGATTCGGCTGTCCCCACAGGCGACCGGCATTAGATTCGTTTTCGGTGAAGAGGAGTTCCGGGCCTCCTTCACAGTGCAAGGTGTAGTCTCCAAGCTTCGGGTGAGAGGCTTGTATCTTGTCCTTATCGATCTGACCCAAAACAGGCTTCTCTTTTCCGTTGCCCCAGGACCACGTGTTCCTAAACCAGAGTGTGGGAAGCAAGTGAAGTTGAGCTGTTTCCGGACCTCGATTGTGGGCGGAGATCCGGATGAGCAGGTCTTCCGGACCGTCTTTGGCATATTCCACAAAGACATCAAAGTATCGATCTTCATCGAAGATCCCGGTGTCGAGCAGTTCGTACTCCATCTCTTCGCGCGAGCGTTTCCGGTTGGTTTCTATCAGGTCGCGATAGGGATATTCCGACTGTGGATACTTGTACAGATACTTCATGTACGAGTGCGTAGGAGTGCTATCAAGATAGAAGTAGTACTCCTTGACGTCTTCGCCATGGTTGGACTCGCTGTTCGTTAGCCCAAACATGCGTTCTTTCAGAATCGGGTCACGACCGTTCCACAGAGCCAGCGCGAAACAAAGCTGTTGCTTGTCGTCCGAGATTCCCGCTATCCCATCCTCGCCCCAGTGGTAAGCGCGAGATCGGGACTGATCGTGGCTGAAGTAGTCCCAGGCGTTGCCGTCTTTGCTGTAGTCTTCGCGAACGGTGCCCCACTGTCGCTCGCTAAGGTACGGTCCCCATTTCTTCCATGGAACGCCCTGCTCACGAGCAGCATTCAACCGTTTCTGTTCGGTCACTTCAACATAGTTCAGTGGAGGCCTACGGTCCGATTCCATTGGTTTCTCCTTGTGTGAGCCATGCCGGCTCGTATGATCTTTACCCTTCTGATATCCCCAGATAGCGATCGATGTCTTATTCGGTCTTATTCACACGCTGACAATCGAAGAAGTGGAAGTTCCACGGGGCGAGTTCCACGTACAGGCCCGGCGAACGCATCTCATCTCCAGCACGCTGATAGCTCGCGCCCGACATCATATCTAGCAAATGCCACTCTCCGCCACCTGAATCCACCCAAGAGACTTTTACCCGACTCTGAGCTGGATAGTCGCTGAGATTGACTATGATCAGGTATCGCTCGTCGCCTCTCAACCAGCTCCAGGCCACCAGGTTCAGACAGCTGACATTATCGGCCCACCCTGTTCGTTCACACAGGCTCCACTCTCCGTCGCGAAAAACGGGCTTATCTATCGCCTCGAGAAGCTTCTTGTAGAAACCTTGCATGTCCCGGTCCACAGGCTCTTGCGGACGCCTGCCGAGAAACACAGGCAGTCTCACGGTGCGTCCATCGAACTGTCCTTCATGAAAAAGCTTGATTCCCGGGAGAGTAGCAATGGTAAGCGCCGCAGCCTTTTGCTTCGCCGAGGAAAAGGTGGCCGCCGCGCGCGGCTCATCATGGTTCTCGATAAACCGGAGCAGCTTCGTCAGATAAGGGGGATCCGCACAGAGATGCAGACGAATCTTCTCTGCGTCCCCGTGCTCCAAACGATCGTAAAGCTTCTTGTCGTAGCAGAAATCAAAACCCAGCTGCTGCAGTTGCCACTCTAAATCCCAGTACGCCTCGGCGATAAAGAGGAAGCCGGGATAGTTTTTCTTGACAGTGAGGATCAGGTCAGTCCAGTACTCGGTTGCGGGGCGCTGCCCTGCACGGCCATTCCAAGTGCGTTCGAAGATCTCGTTCAGGAAAAGCATCGCCATGTCACAGCGGATCCCATCGCACTGCTGGGCAATGCTCGATACCGTATCAATCGCGGCCTGCCGTAGTCCCGGTGCAAAAGCGTTCAACTGCAAGACGTCCGGCCATGCTGGAAAGAAGGGATCTCGCCCGAGAGCGAAAACCGTTCCGCCGCTCTCAATGTAAGAGGAAGGGTCATTCCTGGCGTCGTTGGCATTGCCATGGATGAGATACTCCGGGTGTTCTGCAACCCACGAATGATCGAGCGCCACATGGTTGGGCACGAAGTCCAGGATCAGATTCATACCCCGCTTCGAGAGCTCTTGTCGCGCAATCGCAAGACCATTTGGCCCTCCTAGATGCTGGTCTACGAGGTAATCTCGCACGCAATAAGGCGAGCCCACGTTGTCGTCGGTGCGAAAGTCAGGAAGGGCTCGCATAAAGTCGTGAAGCAGTCCCTCATTTTGATTGGCGATCGCAATACCCACCGGGCTTCGTTCCCAGACTCCCATGAACCAAACTGCATCGAAGGCAAACGCGGCAATCTCGTCCCATTCCGCCGAGGGCACCGAAGCTAGCGTGACATTCTTTCCATATTTGGCGCTCAGTTCAGAAAGCCAGACCCAAGTGTTGATCTCATAGACACTTGGGTATCGATGCCACGTGGACAGGTGGGGCGTGGACTCCTTCGTTGCAGTGAGACTCGTACTCATGATTCCTCCCGTAAACCAGTAGGATGCCTGAGCGCACTCCATTCCGCCTAGGTTGACTACCTGGAGGCTGAGCTTCTCTACGGAGCTATACGGAACGGGCCCTGCGGACACTTGTCACTTTCACATGGGAACCGTAGACTTGCCCCTCGAGCAAATCAACTAGGGAAACCCCTAGCGATCCATAAGTCGTAGAACTGAACGATCCGTTCAGGCTTTCCCAGAGATGCGGCATCCCGCGATAGACTCTCGGCTCGAGAACGAGTTTCGATGCCCAAATGTTGATTTTAGCTCTGGTGTCCAGAACTTGACTGGGCGTCGAGATTGCAAATGCATGTGAGGTGCAGAAGATCGTCTCTTTCGTGAGGAGTTAAGGCCGCGGTGTCGCCGGAGTCGCTGGTGCCGGTGGTTGATCCTGTGATGTCGGTGCCGGTGAATTTTGCTCCTGAGACGATGAAGGAAGAATCGATCGAAGTATTGGAGGGAATATAGCGTAGGCCAGCTCGAGCTGATTGATCCCTACCGGAGCGTTCTGGACATTCGCGGGTCGGTGAATTGCGCGCAGGCGTGGGAGTGCAGGACGGCAATAGTAGGGCAGACCTATGCGATACTAATAGAGCTTTTGAGCGAAAGTGACACCGGAGCTTTTGAAGCCTTGCAGTGATGTAGCCAACGAGTTGTAAAGCACTGCACTTGCGGTGCAGAGCCGGGATGGCGGAACTGGCAGACGCAGCGGACTCAAAATCCGCCGGGCTTCGGCCCGTGGGGGTTCGACCCCCCCTCCCGGCACCATAAATAAGCCATCTAAATTGAATAGGTTATCCGTTGATCGCCCTTTGAAAATGCCTTGCATCTTTCTCGTCTGCAGGGTCTGGTGCATGTTTTGGTGCATGGTGATGCCTCAACGCGTTCGGACGATGCGGTCTATCACTGACTGCGTGTGTTGAGGAGAAAGGTGGGAATAGCGAGCAGCTTGGCTCATCGTCTTATGTCCGGCGGCTTCCATGATCTCGCGGGTGGTCGCCCCGGCCATTGCCAACCACGAGCAAAATGTGTGACGCAGACCGTGCCATGTGATCCGAGGAATCTGCGCCTCCCTGACGGCGACCTCGAACCACGAGCGATTGTCAAAACGTTCTTGCTTCCGATCGGTGTAGACCTTCAATCGATCCGCGCGAGGGAAGATACGTTCGGATCGTTTCTGTTTGGGATAGAAAACTGAGTCAATCGCGGCGAGGGCCTCGCTGTTCAGATGAACTGTGCGAGCATCACCATTCTTAGTTCTGTCCAAATCGATTGCGCGTCGATGTCGATCGAACTGTCCAATCTCAACGGTGTATTGTTCTGACAGGCGCATACCCGTGTGCACAGCGACGACGTACTCCGCGAGATGTTCGGGGAAGCGAATCTTGATCACGTTGCGCAGCTTGCCAAATTCCTCACGACTTAGGAAGCGTAGCCGGCCCTTCGGTTCCTTACGTTGTGGGACGAGACGGGCGGGGTTGACGGTGACTTTCTTGTTCCGGATACCCTGGCGATAGGCGAGGCTCACGAGCGCTTTGTATCGATTGAAGGTGGCACTCGTCTTGCAGTGATCGGAAAGCCAGGTCTCAAGGTCCTGAGGAGTCAATGCTTCTGCGTCTCTCGATCCCAGTTCTCGGCGCACCATCTCGCCGCGACTTTCATACGTGCGCAGGTCTTTGTGCTTTGGTTGCGAACGTGTTCGAGCATCAGATCAACAAGGTCGTTGATCATGACTGGCGAGGTGCGCCTCAGCGGAGGGAGCTTATGTCCGCGCTGAATGTCAGCCCTGCGTTGCTGGTAGAGCTTGATTGCGTCGGATTTGCGACCAACCTTTTCGCGTCGCTGCTTGCCGTGTTCGTAGTAGTTGATCCACCACACTGCGGTCATAAACGAGTGGATGAGTGCATTGGCCTCGAGTCATCATTCGACCGTTGTTTGCTCCCTCGGAGATCCGGCGGCTGCTTGTTCAGGCCATTGCGATTTCGTATAGATTTGCGTCAGCTTACGAGCAATTTCTGGTTGGCAGCCAGCGCCTCCGCTAACTGCGGTAACCTTTTGGTCGCGTCGTAAGATGCGAACTCGTGGGCAAGCTTCTGCGCACGAGCGCGGTATTCCGGCTTTGCGAGGATCTGGTCGACCGCATCGCGTATCTGCTCAGGCGTTGGCGTATCCGTGGCGAGACTGATGCCCGTTCCCGACCAGGTAACACGAGCAGCGACCTCCGGTTTGTCCTCGCCCATGCCCACTACAACCATGGGCACACCAAAGCTGATCGTTTGTGTCACGGTTCCGAAGCTGCCGAAGGCGACCAACACATCTACATCAGGCAGGATCTCGCCGAAGTTGAGGAACTGGGAAGCAACTGTGTTCGGAGTGAGCGTGCAGGGAATATTCTCGATGGGCTTTCCACCCGTCGTGAGGAGAAGCAGGAAGTCTTCGCGATCGCCGAGACCGAGGACCGTAGGAGCCAGCAGCTTACCCAGATCGTTGTTGGCAAGCGTTCCCTGGCTGACGAGAACAATCTTCCGTCCGGCCTTTTTTGCTTCCTTGATTTGTGCAGGCACATCGCCGGTGCCGCTGGGCAGCAATGCCCCTATAAAGTGCAGCTTCTCTTCGGGTTCGCGAAGGGGGAACTCGAAGCCCGGCGAGCAGGGTTGAAGGATCAAATCTGCGAGCACCGCTTCGGATGTGAAGAGCCAGGCCGGTAGAGACGGCTGGCCAATATCGGCCAGCATCTGGTCGGCCACACGTCCCATAGGAAGCCAATTCGTCTCCTCCAGGTTGCGCGCGACCTCGGCATACTCTTTTCGCTTTTCCGGATCCTCGCTCGGCAGCAGTCCAGGCCCCCACGGTGCTCCGTCTGCGCGCTCGAGGGGTAGTGCGGAGATTCCCAGGTAGACGCTCGCCGGCCGCTCGGAGCGAGGACCGAGAAGCATTGGAAGCACGCCGGCGAAGCCGGTTTCGTGTATCACAACCTCGGCAGGGAACACTTTGAGGCTCGCCTGCAACCCTCGGAACTGGGAGATCATAGGATTGACGAAGACTCCCGCGCGGAGCTTCACCATATCCTCAGGACCGGGTGTTACCTTGTGCTCTTCAAAAAAGGATGCCAAGAAGTCGCGCACACCCTGATCGGCGTCTTCGGGCAGGGGAAAAAATCGTATCCCGGCTCTTTCCATCTTGTCGCGAAAGATTACGCTGGTGTAGATGACTGTTTCATGGCCTGCATCCTTAAGGATGCGGGCTGCGACGAATATCGGATTAAAGTGTCCGGTAGCTGGAATAGATGCAAGCAGTATTTTCATCTAGTTTCTTCTCGGTCCTTACGGAAAAAAATGTGCCTAATATTAAAATGCTTTGTGCGCCAAAATATTCCCACCGGTAAAGTCGGCCCGACGGATTTGCACACGTCTCAGCCGCGCCCCCCGAGGGACGGGTTAACGCGAAATCGCCGAGTCACTCATTTAGCCGTGATCGGCAAGCTGGAAATCGGATTCCGCCAAGGAAGTTCTTTGGGGCTGAGATCCGCAATTCGTCTGCTTTGATGATCTCGCTGCGCTCCCTCTGAATAGAGAAATATCCCCTCTGGACACCCCTAAAGAGAAAAGAAAAGCCTAGACAAGCGAGAGAGAATCTCTGCGGGCCTGTTCCTGCCCGCAACGCCGACCCTGAGAGTTCGGTGCGCCGACGCCCACGAATGAGGAAAACAAGACTTCGCTAAGGGGCTCTGCGCCGATCGCGCGGCGCAAGGGGTTTCCCCAATCTTCCGCGCTTCGCTTGTGCAGACCTCCGCTGCGCTTCGCCCTCCGCTCTGCTCTGGGTGGAAGATACCCCTCCCCTTGCGCCTTGCTACCCCCGCCTTCGCCAGGAGGCGTTCGGCATGTAGGTACATGCCGCGCACGGCATGAAAAGCAAAGGCAACAGCCAAGGAGAGACACACCATGAACAACAAAGCCGCCACCGCCAACGTCGTCACCGCCATCGACAGCAAGAAGCCAGCCACCAAACAGGAACTTGTCGCCGCCAACATCAAGCTACACATTGAGCAGCTACAGGCCGGAAAGTCCGACGCCCTCACCAACTACCTGACGACCATGAGCCGCTTCCATAACTACAGCTTTGGGAACGTGCTGGAGATCGCCCGGCAGATGTCCACGGCAACCCGCGTTGCCGGGTTCTGGACGTGGAAGAACATGGGCCGCAGCGTCAACGCAGGAGCGAAAGGCATCCGCATCCTTGCTCCCATCATTGGCGTTCGCCGCAAGAAGGACGAGGAGGCCGAGAAGGACATCACCAGACAGAACACGCGGGTTTTGCTTGGCTTCCGTAATGCGTATGTCTTCGATGTCTCCCAGACCAACGGCGTAGAGCTTCCATCCATGCACGAGGTAATCGGCGACCCCGGCGAGAACATCGACCGTCTAGCCGCTTTTGTGAAGAGCAAAGGCATCGCGCTTCTCTATAACGCCAACATCGCCCCCGCGCTTGGCATGAGCTACGGCGGACGCATCGCCATCCTGCCCGGTCAGTCGAAGGCCGAAGAGATTTCGACGCTCGTACATGAGACAGCGCACGAACTACTGCACAAGGCAGAGCGGCGCACCACGACCACCAAGACCATTCGGGAGTTGGAGGCCGAGGCCGTGGCGTTCGTCGTCGGGAAAGCGGTTGGCCTCAAGAACGAGAACGCATCTGCCGACTACATCCAGCTTTATCAGGGCAACGCCTCACTGTTGGCCGAGAGCTTGGAAGTCATCCAGCAGACTGCCAGCCTGATTCTCTCCGCGTTGGAGCCGCCCATCGAGGCCGAGGACAGCGCACCTGCCACCGACACACAGCCTGCGGAGGTGGCAGCATGAAGACCATCCTCGACATCTTGCACAAAGCGGGAGGTTGGCGGCACAGCCTCTATCTCAAGATCGAGAACCCGCCCTATATGGAGCTTGTCATCGAGGCCGTCGATGAGTCCGGGCCGTGCGGTTTGCCTTCGCTCTCCGTGTGTCACTACAGCATCCAGAATGGCGACGCCATGCGTGACCCGGAGATGTGCTTCGAGCTTGGCTTCGCAGGAGGCGCACACCTTAATCCGTACTACTGGCGCAATGACTACGTCGCCGTCGAGCAATGGAGCCGCAACATCATTCGCGGGAACTACGTCTTTCTCGTTGCGCTTCACGCAGAGCATGAACCCTTCGCCAAGACGTGGGACAAGAACCTGCGCTTGCAGGGGTTCGCGGAAGTCTTCTCGGACAAGTGCATATTCGGCTAGTCCGCTCTCTCTTGGAGCGGAACCATACGCGACGTGTGCCGCTCTGTGACCTCACCTTCAACCGCTCGAAAGGAGCACATCGTGATGCAGACCAGAGCTATCAAGCCCAACGCAGCACCGCAGGAGATTCCGCTCTCGCTCCTGATGGAGTCGTCCACCAATCCGCGCCAGCACTTCGCAGAGGATGACCTCAACGAGCTTGCTGAAACCATCCGCAAGTCTGGCGTCTTTCAAGCCATCCTTGCCCGTCCCAAGAAAGAGAGGCTGGAAATCGTCTTCGGTGCACGGCGGTATCGTGCCTCGCTTCTCGCCGGGAAGGAAACCATTCCCGCACTTGTCCGTGAGATGAGCGATGCCGAAGTCTTGGAGGCACAGCTTGTCGAGAATCTTCAACGCCGCGACGTTCACCCGATGGAGGAAGCGGAAGGCTATAAGCGGCTCCTCCTGCTGACGGAGCCGATCTACACCGTCGAGCAGATCGCTGCCAAAGTAGGGAAGACACCCGCCTACATTACTACCCGGCTCAAACTCACCGAATTGTGCGATGAGGTTGCCGCAGCGTTCTATCAGAACCATATCGGCGTCGGCCACGCTCTCTTACTGGCAAAGCTCCCGCCCGACCAGCAACAGGCAGGACTCAAGGCTTGCTTCAAAGAGATGTACACATCTAGCGACGACAAACCAGCGCGGATACTGCTGCCAGTCCGCAACCTGCAATTCTGGATTGATTCGAACATTCTGCTATTGCTAAAGGATGCTCCCTTCAACAAGCGGGACGCGCAACTTGTGCCGACCGCCGGAAGTTGCGCCGATTGTCCCAAGCGCACAGGACATAACAAGCTGTTGTTTCGCGATGACCTCGGCAGACAGGGCGACCAATGCACCGACCCGACCTGCTACCAGTCCAAGGTAGACGCGCACGTTGCCAAGTCCATCGCAGCCAAACCGGACCTTGTGCAGATCAGTACAGGATTCGGCGCACAGAAGGAAGGTAGCCCGGTGTTGCCGCGCAACAAGTACAGTGCGATTCGGGATGACCGGCCCAAGTCCAAAGACGAAGCCAAGCGTCCCGAGTTCAAGGAGTGCAGGTACACCACCGAGGCCATCATCACCGAGGGAACCGACATCGGCACCATCCATAAGGTGTGCGCCAATCTCTCTTGCCCGGTGCATCATCCGAAGCAAGCCCCCAACCGTGACGATGCCAAGTGGAAGGCCGAACAGGAGAAGCAGCGCAAGGAACAGGCGGTTGCCAATACCGTTGGGTTGCGTGTCCTTACAGCCATCGGCTCTGCTGTCCCGGTGCGCCTGATGAAGCGTGACCTGCTTTCGGTCATCGAGCGGCTGTTATTCCTTATGGATGAGGGCCGCGTCGAGATGCTGGCGCGGCAGCACGGCATCCGCCAGAAGCGACGATGGAGGCTTGAAGAAGACCTTCACGGCATTTGTACGCCGTGCCGATGAAGGAACGCTCTCCCGGCTGTTGGTGGAAGCCAGCATCCTGCTGGCAGCTTCTCGAGGCAATCCGACGGCTATCCTCAAGGAAGCAGCGGCCACCTATAAGGTCGATAGCGATGCCATCACCACCAAGGTAAAGCAGGAGTTCGCGGCCAAGGAGAAGGCCAAGAAGACAGCGCAGCCAGCCACCAAGACCGCAAAGAAAGCAGCCTAACTCTTCCGTAGCAAGGGGCGGCGAACCTGCCGCCTCTTGTTTTTCGTTGGTTCCAAAAAATCGGGCAGGAAGACACCGCTTCGGTTTCTCCCTGCACCCTCTTCGGTTCATCTTCAAAAACTCAAAGTGTAAAACTTGTTGGACTCCTAGCCCTCACTCAAAGTGCAGCTTGAATTCATGTATGTCCTGACCCAAAGAGCCATCTGTAGCTGCATCGACTTACACCATGCAAGGTGCATCTTCTCCACAACTTCGATGGAGTGACCTTTAGAGACTAAATAAGGCTTGATGGTCTCGTTCATTACCGAGACGAAAGCCACAATATCACTCAATGGCACATAGGGAGTTGAATTCACTTGGTCAGTCTGATTTTTTTTGAGACTCGTGTGACGAAGAGCGATTTCGTGTTGATAATTGAGCCAATCGAGGTCATATGGCCGTGTGCAAGTATCAACGATCCACTGTTGAAAGCGAAGATTGCTCTTTCTCAGGTATTCAGGTATCGGATCGCCTCCAGGCGTCCGAGAGTGTCTAGCAAGATGGGGAATGCCTGCGATAATCTCGCTGCGCCAATGGTTTACAATCTTTTCCGTCTCACCGGCTAACACCTCTCCAGCAAGGCGAAGGAACTGCTCATCTTCTGATGAAGAAGCCGACACTGATCCTAAGGGTGTCCAATTCTGATAGGGATACCGGCGACTGCCCCAAACCCGGCTCCCCGTAGGAATAACCGGGGATAGCTTTTTCCAGCTCGTAGGAATCATTGTCGATGTGTGTTGGAGCACTATTTCTGGATGAAGTTTTATTATCTGTCGTCACTGCACAACCCCTATCGCTAAAGGACTGACATTGAGAGATTCATTGGCCGCTGAGTCGGCCCACGTCCGGCAGCGATGCAACTAGAGTATATAGACAGGCGTCTCCGCTCCAATTCAATTGCTCGTCGGTCGAAACGGCCAACCTCTTATTCACTGGCGGCGGGGCTACATTTTGCTGGGTGGTTGCGCAACCTGTCCCATGAGAGTCGCGAAAGTTATGTCAAGCGCTGCATAGAACTCTCCGGCTTTTTGGATCGCTGTTGTCGGCCATGGTCTCGACCATGACGGGCGAATAGTCTGAACATCGATCACGAGTGTTACTAACCTTGCAACGTCCGCCTCGCGTTTATGGGGTGTGAAGGTGCCGTAAGCTCAGCCTAGGACTCCGAAATCTTCACAAGACCACAGGGTGCCTCTTCGTAGAGGCTCCCAACCGGCGCTCCTAGCCTGCGATCTCAGCAAGTAGGCGCAATAGAAGACTTCGAGAGTCTGTTGGCGTTCCGTTGCGAGGCGTCTTCCTGCCGAAGTCCAGAAGTTTTCGGAGAGCTTGAGCAATTTGTTGGGAAAGTGATCGAGTGCGAACTGACGGTCGTCCAACGCTCGGATCGTAGCTTTCGGTTCGAGCGGGTCATAAAGGACCGAGCCCATTCGGCCAGCTGTATAAAAGCAGCGCGCAATCCCCACATATCCGATCGCATCCAGCCGATCGGAATCTTGAAGGATGCACCCTTCGAGACTGGTCGGTGCTTTTCCCGCTGAGTAACTATGGCTCTCAATTGCGCCTGCAACGACATCGATCCGACTCGCGTCCCTTTGAGAAGTCACTGACTGCACTGACTTGAGCATTAGCGGAGTCATCGTTATATAGCAGTACAGGATGGGTGGGACCACAGATCATGCTGAGCGCCACTGCCGTGATCAACACAATTTCAGGCCAGGCCCAATGCGAAGCTCCTGTCTTCGGCTCGCTCGTCCGATTGAGATCGTGTAGCCCGCAGCGGGAAACAACTTGAAAAATCTTTGCCCATGTGTATATTAGGGGGGATCAAACTCCCCGGAAATTTAATCCTTTAGGTGCGCTATGGAGACTCTCCTCAAGGGGCCCGTTCAACCGGCATATCGGCAGGCCATCCCGTTCCGGACCATCTTTGAGGAACACGTTCGCAGGGGAAAGTTCGAAGCGGCCTATCTCAACAATAGAGATCATATTTCGCTGAAGGACGCTACTACCAGGATCCTCAAGCCTGCTGCGCTCACAGTCGAAAACGTTCTCTCAAAACTTGGTGACAAGATCGCCCAGCACGAAGACGCATACCGGGGCCTGGCCACGGCCAACATGAACATCGATAAGGATACGAAGATTACGGATGATGTCCTCGAAGAGAAGACTGCGACGTGCAAGAAGCTTGACGACGAACTGAACGAGATTTTGCATGCCCTTAGCAGTTCGGCACTGTGTCTCTCCGGCGGAAGCATCCGCAGCGCCAGCTTCTGCATGAGCGTCCTTCAAGGACTCTGCCGCTTCAGCTACAACAGCACCGGAAACGGGGTCTCGTTGCTTCCAGCGACGGGAGCTGGGGTAATAATCTGCAAGCAAGGTACCGTCGACAACATCGGCATCACGACCAAAGTGGCCGAACGGTTCGGACTGACTACTGCGGATCTCTTTAACCTGTCCATCACGGAAGTAGACGGGAACCGTACCCGGCGCGCTCTACAAAAAGATCGATTGCCGCCCGAAGTTCCGGATTCCCATCTCGTTTTAGCGGTAGGCGCACAGCTTGTGTAACAAACGTTGTCCCGAAACGCCGTCGTAGTGCATTATGAAGCAGCCACCCGTGCCGAAAGTCGCGACCGCCCCGCAGCACGGACCTCCCGTGAGGCAGCTGGCCGCGCCCAAGGTTGTCAGTGATCGATCTCCTGAAACGCCCGCGGCGTCCGCGTTCGAATATGAACTGAGCCGCATCCCGGTTCGCGGTGCTGCGGCACCTCACCCGATCGTCAATCGGAGCGCTCTGAGGCTCAGGGCAAAGCTGAAGGTGAACACTCCCAGCGACCGCTTCGAAGAGGAAGCCGACCGCGTGGCCGATCTCGTGCTGCGCATGCCCGCTCCGGCGACGGCCGCCCAGCCTACCCTGTCCCCCGGTGCTTTTGGATTGCGCCGCAAATGCGCCTGCGGCAAGAACAGCATTACTGGCGGCGAATGCGACGAGTGTGCCAGGAAACGCTTGCAGCGAAAAGAGGCTCCCGGCGTCAGTCCTGCCGCGTCCATAACGGCGCCGCCCAGCGTAGACCGCGCCCTCGCCGGCCCCGATGCGCCGCTCCCTCCGGCGCTGCAACAGGACATGGGCAATCGTTTCGGGCACGACTTCTCGCGCGTCCGTGTACACTGCGGCGAGACAGCCGAGCAATCGGCGCGCGACGTGAACGCACTCGCGTACACGGTCGGCCAGCACATAGTCTTCGGCCCCGGCCAATTCGCTCCGGATACCGCCAAGGGCCGCCGCCTGCTCGCGCACGAACTCGTCCACACGCTCCAAAACGAGCCCCATGTGGCGCGCCAGTCTGCGCCGCCGAAATGCATCACGGGAAAACAGGAGGGCGCCGGCCAAGTCATCAAATCGACGGTGCTCTTCGGAAAGACCTATACCTATCTCGTCTGGGGCCAGTGGCAGGAGACCGACAGCGTTGAAGCGTTTCGTAGCCGCGTGTTGTCTAAGTGGGTCACCTGGCGATTCAAGGGCATCGCGGCTGCCGAACGGCAAGCCGTCATCGCATTTCTCCAGAGCACCACGTTCCTGCCGTTCGATACCTCCGCGCTGGAGCGCGACTGCTACTATTCGCTGCCGCTGGAGGATGCGATTGTCAAACAGGCGCGCACTCTCTCCGGCGAGGCTGCCCGTGAAAAAGCCGCCACCGAAGACAAGGGGGGCGGCTCCGCCGACGCGAACGATTCCGTCAAACAGAGCCCCGGCGCTGTCACCGCGCCCGGCGAAAAGAGGGACAAGGACAAAACTCCCGGCGAACCCTCAGGGGAAAAAGATATCGCCGTCACCTCCAATCCGAGCGTGTTCGACGGCAATGCACCTCTCGCTCAGCTCTATCTTAATTTCCTGGCACGCTACGCCGGAGTGAAGGCGGACGTGAAGCAGGCGGAGAAAGGACTGACGAGGGAACAGGTCGCTGCAATCACTAAGGGAAACCTACGTGCGGCCACCGTCACGGGCCTGTTCACCCAAGGTTGGTCGGAATACCGGAAAGCAGGCGGTGCCGACATCGCGACCTTCGGCTTCATGGAAGAGGCCCTGCTCACGCAGCGCGATCGCGGCAATTTCACCGCTCTCCACAATCAACTCGAATTCGACAAAGATCCCGAAGGCCTCGGCCTGTACAAGCGCGGAACGCTGTTCCGCTACTACGATTCCAGCGGCATGCCGATCGCGACGACCGTGGGCGGCTACCGCGACCCCGGTTTCCGCGCGGCGGCACCTTCCCCGCACGCTTTACAGATCTCCACTACGGATCGCGGTCTTACTCAGGTATTCCAGGCCATCAAGAATGTCACACTCGATGACACGATTCTGATCTACCAGTCCGCAAAAGGCTACTACGATAACGGCGACCTGCTCTATCCAGCCGTGATCGACGGTTGGGACGGATGGAAGGAGGTGAACGAGGAGTTACGGGCGCAGTTACCCGCCTTGGTCGTATTTATGGCCCTGGAAGCGCTTTCAGCCGGCCTTCAGAGGGTGCAGAATCCAAAAGCCAAGGCTGCCGGTGCGGCGCTCCAGGAACTTCTGAAAGTCGGTGGAAAGTTCTTCAAACTCCAGCTTGGCGGCCACCTCGCGGTTCTCGCATTCGATTGCGGGCTGGAGCTGAGTAAGATTCAACGGGAGGAGGGCAGCAAGCAGCTGGACGCGCTCTCCGACCAGCATCTCAAGCGGGCTGCCCTGCACATGCGGCAACTGCTTGCGGAACTTCTCGCGCTCGCGCTGCTTGCCACCATTCTCAAGACGGCCAAGGAAACCGCGATCACCATAGGCGACGCCGCTGCGAAGGGCGGCCCCCCCGGCGGCGGGCTGGTTCCCGCCCCCGCTGGAGCGGGCGGCCGCGCGCCGCAAACCGGCGCAGGAGCATTCCCCGCGCCACCGCTAGACGTCGTGCCTAGTCGCCCGAACCTGCAGAGCCGCGGCAGCGGAACGCCCGAACCGTTGAAGGAAACTGAGAAGCCGAAAGAGGCCGCGAAAGTACCGGACCAACCGAGGGAACCCGAAAGACCGAAGGAGGCCGAGAAAGTACCGGAACAACCGAAGGAACCCGAAAAACCGACGACCACGGAGCTAACCGAGGCCCAAAAACAACAGCGGTTATCCGAGATTGCAGGCGAGAAGGCCAAACTCCAGGCTCAAATCGAAGAGTTGACCAAAAAGATCGAGGAGGCGGACGAACGCGTAAAGGAAGCCGAGAAGAAACTGGCCGAGTTAATACAAGCCGACCCTCAACGCGCCGAAGAGGTGGCAAAGCAGCAACGGAACGCCGCGACCAGGGACCGCTTGCAAGATGATCGCACTCGATCGATCAGACGTGCCAACGAACTAAACGCTGAGCGGGAGCGTTTGCTCCGCGGCCCGCACCCAGTCTCGGCGCTGGACGCCGAGAACCGCCTGCGTGAGGAGACCGGCGGCCAGAAGAAAACGATCAAGGTCAACGATGAGCTCGGAGACCGGGATATCGACTGTTTCACGCCCGACGGCAAGGCCCTCGAGGCGAAACACGGCGAACAGAAATGGGACGACCGCCTCCAAAATGAGATCGATAAAGATGTAGAATTGCGACGCTCTGAAAAAGTGACCGCGGTAGAATGGCATTTTTACAGGAATCCAAAAACCGGAGCAGGGCCGAATGCTCGTTTAAGACAGGCCCTGGTGGACGCTCGCATACCGATCGTCCTGCATTACTAGAGATCGGAGGAACCGCATGAGCTATGGAGTTTTTCTAGTTCATCTTCCGCCTGGCAAAGACCCGTACAAGGCATTTCAGGACATTCTGGAGCACCGCGCTGGCGCTCCCAAAGACCCTGGGCCGCTCGATCCTGTGACGGAAGAAGCAAAGCGGCGTCTGGCTGAGTCGCTGATGGCGCGAAATCCCGACCTGGAGCTGTTTCAACGCGATTACGCGAGGATCGCGCGAAACCACTCCATCGACAAATCCGCGGCCCGCCGCCTCTTCCGAGACTTGGAGCTCAACGATCGCCACCATCACATCCAGATCACGATCTTCGACGATGCAGTCGGCGTATCTTTCTCGTTGTCAGGGGCGCCGCCCGAGTGCACTGAGGCGCTACGTGTCTTTTGGAACTGCCTTGAGGTGCTGGAATCGGAGGGAGCCTTCTCGACCTACGACACCCAGATCGATAAGATCCTCGACCTGAAAAGTGATTTCGCCGCCGTCCAGGAATTCGCGTGCGGCGTGATCGGCTCTACTCTAACTTGAGCCCTATCCGCGAAGTGAGGAACCCCATCCGGTTCACCTCCTCGTCGATCTGATCGGCTTCCTGTTCGAGCGCATCATCGACCGCGCCGACTTTCAGATTCGGTCGGCTGAACAACGAGGGCGCCGCGTTTTGACGGTCCTGGGACCGTACCGGAATTCGCGAGAAATCCCCAAACGGTCTTTCCTCTTTTTCTCTTTGGGGTGTACAGAGGGGATATTTCTCTTTTGCTGGCTGGGACGCTTCGGTATCTCAGACTAGCGACGTGGAACCGCACGAAATGCTAAGCAGACAGAGCTAGGAGCTGGTGGGGATGGTTTGCGGAGCAGAGGGTCGTTTGTGGGGTAGTAGCCACATCCAACCGAAAACCTCCGTTAAGGGTTGTCACGTTCTCTGGCCGGGTCTTGCTGTATGCGATTTAAGTCGAAGTAATATCGTCCGAACGGGTTGATGTGCTGCGAAGAAGCGGAGTGACATGACTGATCGTTTCGTCTTCGATCTGCTGTCCTTCCCCGCGTAGTTGGCTAACAATCTCGCCAATCTCGATCGTATTCCAAGCCACCACCGCATTGTGCAGAATCGATAAGCAACTGAAGGTATGCAGCTGGTTTCCGAGCTCGCGTCCCCGCATGGCACCCTCCTTCCCAAACGAGAGAAAGCTTGAGAGGTCATGCGAGGCCTCGCCGTTGTTGGGTTCGCGACTCATTCCTCGCCGGTACTCCTCGTCGTCGATGGTCTTTAGAATGTGAATGGTCTTTTGCACCCGGCCGATTTCCGAAAAGCCTGATAGACGCTGTTCTGGCGGGCATAGCAGCCAAGCCGATGGAGCACCAGCGAGGGCGAGCATTGTTGACGATCCACTTTGTATAGAGTCTGGTCTTTAATGTCTTTGATACGGGGAGCTAATTCGTAGCCCAGCAGTACGGCTGTGGCCATCACTACTTCCGTATAGCCGTGCGTATCCGTATAGCAAACCTTGGGATCAAGTTCGGTGTCGTGCTGCATCAGGCCATCCAGGCTGAAGGCCGCTTCCCGCAGCCGGCAGGGAATAGGCTGTTGGTGTATTCGCAGAAAATTGTCCGAGGTGTGCGCGTAAAGAGTGATGCCCGGCCCTGCAGCACATGACTGTAGTCGGCAGCGAGAATATGGACGGACGCATAGAACCGCATTCCGTCGGCGGAACACGTTGCCCCACGTCCATAAACGCGGCTTACTGGGATTCAACATCAGGTGAGGAGATAGAGGCCTGCTTGTTCGAGCTGCCGCTGGTCTTCTGAAGCGCCACGTGGAGTTCCTTACAGTAAGAAATTGCGCCCGGCGGCTGCCGACACTCTATCGAAGGCGTTCCTCAGGTGCTGATCATAGCGTCATTCAGAATATTAATTTCATCTGTCGATAATTTATTGACCACATCCAGAACGTGTGTTGTAATCCCGTGCTGTAAGGTTACCCAGTAACAGACTCCTCCTAAGTATTCCTTGCCCATGGCCGGCGCAAGCCGATTTATGTGCGTTCAGCATCTTGTTTTCCTTTGTCTGGTTGATGAAAGCCTTGTGATTATGGTGTTGGACACCGCATGACACTCTCTGTCGTTGCCGCGACGGTCTGAAAGACATATTGGAGGAAGAGAATGCCCCCTACACTTTCTTATCCTGGTGTTTATATCCAGGAACTTTCGAGCGCCGTTCACAGCATCACCGGAGTTGCCACGTCGATTGCGGCGTTTGTCGGCTATACGGCAAGAGGAATCGATAACCGCGCGCAGGAGATATTCAGTTTCTCCGATTACCAGCGGCTTTTCGGCGGCCTGGCTTCCAATAGTGAACTGAGTTATGCCGTTCAACAGTTTTTCCAGAACGGTGGTTCGCAGGCCTATGTGGTACGGACTCCAATGGCCTACCCTGTCGGTGCCGTTGTCTATGCAAGTGTTCACTTCGGTGTCGCAGCTACCGATGGACTTACCGTAACCGCGCTCAGCAGCGGTACCTGGGCCAATGGTCAGCTTCTAGTCGACATTGATGCGATGAATCTCGACTTATCGACCGCTACCGGGGACCCGCTCGCTTTTAATTTGACAGTTACAAATCTGGCAGATGGCACTGTCGAGTACTTTCCGGCAGTTACGCTTAACAGCGCATTTCCCAACTACGTCGTCAAAGTAATCAACGATGAAGACAACGGATCGCAGTTAGTTTCGGTCACTGCAGGAACCGCGTCCCCTCTATCGCCGCTGAAGTCGACAGGCATTGTTGGTAAGTCCCTTAACAACGCTGCTGTCAATACCGCGCTGGGCGGCGGAACCATCGCGGCGGCAGATGCCTTTCTCGGCATCCAGGTTCCCACCACGCCCGCAAAGACGATCACGGTAAAAGTCCTGAGCAAGAACTCGCCGATTCCGCAGACCCTGCAGGGTCTTGCCGGCCTTCTGCAGCGGGCCATCAATAGTGCACTCGCGGTTAGCCTACCGGGTGCTTCCGTGGCATGTTCCGTGGTCCCGCTTGGCACTGATAAAGCCATTCGCGTGAATATGCTGGTGCCTAATCAGCCGGACGCGACAATCACCTTCGTGCCACCGTCCTCGCTCTCCCCAGTCCCGGCGGGCAACGATGCGGCGAATGGCCTTGCGCTGATAGGCGGGGTAAGCAATGTTGCGCATTACGCATTAGGAACGGGTAGCCCGGCCGGTGGCAATCTGATTGCTGCCACTGCAGCCACGAAACCCTCTGGACTTCCCACGGACAACGAACTTATCGGTGATCAGGCACTGTTTACGGGCATCTACGCGCTGAACAAGGTTGACCTCTTCAACCTGCTCTGTATCCCAGACGCCACTCGCTCGCTTGCGAGCGATACAAACACCCTGGACACTGGGTTGAACCCGGCTACGATCTACGCGGCAGCGATTTCGCTCTGCTCAATCCGGCGGGCGCTCTTGATTATCGATCCTCCGCCAAATGTGCACACCGTCTCAGCAGCAGTGGACTGGAAGAGCAACACCATCGGCGTCGTTGATCCAAACGGAGCGGCGTTCTTTCCACGGCTTCGCCTTGCGGACCCTCTCAACAAGGGTTTGTTGCGGACCTTCGCACCGTGCGGCGTTGTCGCCGGCGTTTACGCTACAACCGACACGAAACGGGGTATCTGGAAAGCCCCTGCAGGTATCGAAGCCACACTCAATGGTGTGCAAAGCATGACCTATCAACTGAGTGACGGTGAGAACGGCGTTCTCAACCCACTTGGTCTCAATTGCTTCCGTACCTTCCCACTCTACGGACCTGTCCTGTGGGGTGCGCGCACCCTCGTTGGTGCAGATGCTCTTACAAACCAGTGGAAGTACGTGCCCGTTCGGCGCACAGCCCTTTACCTGGAAGAGAGTCTGTACCGCGGAATGAAGTGGGTTGTCTTTGAGCCGAACGACGAACCGCTTTGGGCATCGATCCGGCTGAATGTCGGAGCCTTCATGCAGTCGCTCTTCCTGAAGGGTGCTTTCCAGGGGCAGACTCCTGCACAGGCATACTTCGTGAAATGCGACAGCGAGACGACGACGCAGACAGATATCGACGCGGGTATCGTGAATGTCCTTGTTGGCTTTGCGCCGCTGAAGCCTGCTGAGTTCGTAGTGATCTCAATCGAGCAACTCACCGGACAAACCCTGTCCTAGCCTTAGGGCTTACTTCACCAGGAAATCATCGATAGATCCACCGAAAGGAGAACGGTCATGCCTCAATTTGTCGTAAATGCACAAAGGTTCGACCCCTACAAAAATTTCAAATTCAGGATTAAGTGGGACGGAAAGTACGTCGCGGGCATAAGCAAAGTATCTGCGCTGAAGCGGACCACCGAAGTGGTGAAGCATCGCGAAGGCGGCGATCCCAGTACCAGCCGTAAGTCTCCCGGTAGAAGCGACTTCAGCCCCATCACGATGGAGCGCGGCGTCACGCACGACGGGGACTTTGAAGCGTGGGCTGCCAAGGTCTGGCAGATCGGTGCTGGTCTCGGCGCTGAAGTATCACTTGCGGATTTCCGGAAAGACCTCATCCTCGACTTTTTCAACGAGGCTGGCCAACTGGCGATCAGCTACAAGATTCTCCGTGCTTGGGTTTCGGAGTATCAATCGATGCCCGATCTCGACTCGAACGCCAATGCAGTTGCGATTCAACACCTTGTTCTGGAGAACGAGGGTTGGGAGCGCGACACCGGCGTAAAGGAACCCACCGAGCCCAGCTTCAGTATCCGCGGATAACGCACCTACGGAAAATCACTATGCAAGCACTGCAAGGCGAACTTTTGCTGGCGGCATGGGAGCGCTGCCAGAACCGGCCGTCTCCCGTGATCGCGCTTGGACTACTGGAATCGGCGCATCGCGGAACCGACCGCACAGCATTCGCCCAGCTGCCGCTCACTCGTATTCACGCAATGCTTCTGCAGTTGAGGGCCGTCACATTCGGCCGCCGGATGCAGGGATTCGCCGAGTGTCCGAACTGCCATAGCTCGCTTGAATTTGAGACAGATGTGGTTGGCATGGCAGAAGAATTGCGACGGTCTGCGTCGCAGGAGAATTCCTTAGCCGAGTCGACCATCTTCCGCCCTGTGAACCTCGATGATCTGCAGGCATGCCTTGACGCAGAGAGTCCCGGAGAGGCAAGCAACATGCTCTTGCAGAGAACGCTGCTGGATGCGTCTTCGACGGATCACAAAAAGGAAGAGTCGCTCCTTCTCTTCGACGGATTGAATGAAGCTTCAGAGATCTGGATCGATATGCACTGTCCTCAGTGCGGTCAGGACTCTGCATTCGATCTCGACATCACCCAGTTTCTCTGGCGCGAAGTACGCGCAGCGGCCACACGCCTTCTGGCAGACGTTCATCTTCTCGCCAGTCGATACGGTTGGAGCGAAGAATCCATTCTCTCGATGAGCCATCAACGACGCTTCGCGTACCTGGAGATGCTCACGCAATGAACCGCCTTGTCGACAGAATGGTGAACCGCGCACGTGGAGCGACCTCTGGAGCGATCAAGCCGCTCATCACACCCTATGCTCCGGGAGTTGAGTGCCTCGACGGCGTAATGGATATAAACGAAGAAACGCTCGCCACCTCTCCTGCGAGTTCGGTGGCGCGCAAGCCTGAGGCTCTTCTTCAACCCGCGCACGACAGGCAGAAAAGTGTGGCGCGTGAGGTGGCGAAGGAGTTGCACATAGCTTCTGTGAAGAGAGATGAAAAGTCTTCGACGCCAGAAGCTGTCCAGTTACAAACAAGTCAGTTCCTATCCGAGGAAGAGGTCAGGACCTCGATCCCTGTTGAAACGAAACAGAATCGTTCAACCGTGGAACCCGGATTATTGCCACAGACTGAGCCTGTGCTCCTTCAGCAGAAGGCAGACAATTCTTCCATCGCGGCTCAGCCCTTACGCCGGCGTCGCCAACCGGCGGACTCGGCACCATTGCGGATGGATGCTCAAGTCTCTCCGCAATCTCCGGGTCAACACGCAGTCGTTGAGCAGCGCACCGAGATCTACATCTCAATTGGCGGTATCGATCTCCGTTCAGCACCACAGCCGCCCGCTCCACGCCCGGTTTCGGCACCGTCACATCTCTCGCTCACGGACTTTC
>Ga0193717_1000377_pt1 | contig 31356 bp, 34 predicted proteins | sample U2c2metaG_FD_145900 | JGI IMG/M metagenome (GOLD analysis project Ga0193717, IMG submission 145900) | Soil microbial communities from a riparian zone of the East river system, Colorado, United States - U2c2 | ecosystem: Environmental > Terrestrial > Soil > Riparian zone | place: USA: East River... | reverse complement strand
CGACATTCTTATCGAGGGGAAAAATCTCGTCGACGCCGGCCCGGAAGAAAAAGCGCAGCTGCAGCGCAAGCTCGGAGTGATGTATCAGAGCGGCGCTCTGTTTGGCTCACTGAACGTGCTCGAGAACGTGCGCTTCCCGCTCGACCGGTTCACCGACCTTGCGCTCGAGCAGAAGAACCTGATCGCACGCATGCTCCTGCAGACGGTCGAGATGGCGCAGGCGGCGCATCTCATGCCGGGTGAGTTGTCCGGCGGAATGTTGAAACGCGCGGCCATCGCTCGTGCGATGGCACTCGGCTGCGACATTCTGCTTCTGGACGAACCCTCGGCCGGTCTCGACCCGATCACCGCCGCCAACCTGGATCGCACCATCCTCTCGCTCCGGGCGAACCTGGGCTTCACCTTCCTCGTGGTGACGCACGAGCTACAGAGCATTTTCGCTATCGCCGATCGGGCGATCATGCTGGATCCTCACTCTCGCGCGATCATCGCAGACGATGCGCCGGCATCGTTGCGGGATCACAGCACCGATGCGCGAGTACACCAGTTCTTCAATCGGCAAGCCGATGCGCGGCCGCGATGATGGAAGAGGGCAAACGCTTCGCTCGGCTCGGACTGTTTGTGGTAGTGAGCCTGTGCTTGCTCGCGGCCGCGCTCTTTGCGCTCGTCGGCCGGAAATGGTTTCAGCCGACTTTCACATTTGAAACCTACTTCAACAAATCCATCGCCGGGCTCAACGTGGGTGCCCCGGTTTTCTTCCGGGGTGTACCTCTCGGGCAGGTCTCGGAGATCCTGACGTCGGCCGCCACTTACGAGCGAGACGTGCCGCTCGACTCGCGTCGTGAATATATCGTCGTGCGGGTGGAGGTGAACGGGTCCGCAAGGGAAGTGGGCCGGATGAAGAAGGACGCAATCAAGATGACCACCAGGGGGCTGCGCGCCCAGACGCAGCTCGCCGGCATTACCGGCCAGCAGTTTCTGGCGCTCGATTTTCTGGACGCGCGGAAATATCCGCCACTGACCTTCCCGTGGCGGCCGGAGCACCCCTACATCCCGTCGGCGCCGAGCTTCGCCGGGGAAATCATCGCCAACGCACAGACGTTTCTCGCAAGTCTCAATGAGGCAGACATCAAAGAGCTCGGCCGGAATCTCAATGCGCTGGTTGGCAGTCTGCACACGAAGCTCGCTGAGCTCCCGGTCGCGGAGTTGTCAACTAAGGCGCGCGATGTACTCGGAAATGCGGATGACACGCTCGCGCGTGTCGATGCGCTGTTGCGCGATCCGGCGCTGAAACAAACGGTCGAGAACGCGGCGGTGATCAGCGCTCGCGTGCGTCGGCTCACGGAAGACGGCGATGTCGACCGGATGGTCAAAGGAGTCGACGAGACCGCGGAACGCCTTGATGGCCTCATCGGCGACAACCAGTACGATGTGCGCGTGATCGTCCAGGATCTCCGCGTCACGGCAGATAACCTGCGCGTGTTGTCCGAGACGCTCAAGCGTTACCCGGCGGGCGTTCTCGTCGGAGGCCCGCCCGAAAAGCTCCAGCTTCCGGAGCGTTCGCAGTGAGCCGCGGGTGTCTGCAGATTGCCTTCAGCACGCTGATACTTGCGGCGTGCTCGATCGGCAGACCGATCCCTCAGGCGACCACGTACGTCGTCGATCTGCCCGCCGATCCAGCACGGCCGGCCGTGAGTCGAAGTCCGGAGTCGCTTCGCATGGGCAACGTGCGGGTTGCCGCGGCGTATGCCGGTAACGCGCTCGTCTATCGTCTCGATGAAGTGCGCTACGTCGCAGATCCGTATCACGCATTCGTTGCTGATCCCGGCGCGATGTTGGGAAACCAGATTGCGCAGTGGCTTGATCAAACAGGTCTCTTCAGCACAGTCACCCAGCCGGGTAGCGGCCAACCCACGTCGTACGTGTTGGACGCGAACGTTGTCGAACTGTACGGTGATTTCCGCGAGGGCAGGCCGCCTGCCGCGGTGCTGACCGTGCAGTTCGCCCTCATCGAGCAAACCAGCGTGCGTCCAAAGGTCATGTACGACCGCACGATCACGCGCCGCATCGATGTTCCCACGGCGTCCGCGGATGCGCTGGTGCTCGGCTACGGGACGGCGCTCGCGCAAGTCCTCTCGCAGCTCGCTCGCGATCTCGACGCGCAAATCGCGCACTAGGTAGTACACCCCAATGTGGCCATTCGAAATCGCCCTGGTTGGATTGCTGGTCGCCTCCTGCCTTCTGATCCTGGCAATCGCGCGACGCATCCAGAGGCGTCGGCGCACGTACAACAAGTATCGCGTGCACACCGACGAGCGCGACACGCTCGCGAGATTTCGCAGGACCATGGGTCGGAGCACCAGAGAGTGAGAGCTGTCCCCCCGAAAGGGGGATGGGACCTGTAGCCAGCGTTTCGGACCATGCGTGCATGGCCACCCTCTCTCGCAGCAAGTCACTCACGCTCGTCGCCGTCTGCGGAATGCTGACCTCCTGCAAGGAAGGCGTCCTGGATCCGCGCGGGCCTGTGGGTCTCGCGGAGCGGATCATTCTGTCCGACGCAACTGCGATCATGCTGGCGGTAGTTGGGCCGGTCATCGCGCTCACGTTCATCTTCGCCTGGTGGTTCAGGGCTGGAAATCGACGTGCGAAATATCGGCCGGAGTGGGAGTACTCGGGTCGCATCGAGCTGATCATCTGGTCCATTCCCGCGCTCGTGATTCTATTTCTGGGCGGCATGACATGGATCAGCACGCACGAGTTGGATCCTCCCCGACCGCTGAGCGCACACCAGGCGCCCGTTGAAGTCGAAGTGATCGCTCTCGACTGGCGTTGGCTCTTCATCTATCCGGAGCAGGGCGTTGCGAGCATCAATCACCTGACGGTTCCGACCGGGGTGCCGATTCATTTCAGGCTGACTTCGACCAGCGTCATGAACAGCTTCTTCATTCCGCAACTCGGCAGTCAGATTTACTGCATGCCCGGTATGACGACTCAGCTGAATCTGCAGGCGGACGAGGCGGGAACGTACCAGGGCCTGTCGGCGCAATTCAGCGGCGATGGATTCTCTGACATGCGTTTCACCGCGGTGGCCACCTCCCCGGAAGCATTCCAGCAATGGATCGAACAGACCCGTGCACAGGGCGGGGCTCTTGATATGCCGACGTTCATGCAGCTGTCGAAACCGGCGCACGCGGCTGCACCCGTGACATTTTCTCGAGTCGACCCGGGGCTCTTCCAGGTGGTGTCGACCGGACAGATGCCGACACGATGGTCACCTGAGGAGGCGCGCTGACATGCTGGGTAGATTGACTTGGGATGCGATTCCATTCGACCAGCCGATCATCATGATTACGGTCGCCGTAATCGGAATCGTGATTGCTTCCGTGCTGGCACTGGTGACCGTCAAGGGATGGTGGTCCTATCTGTGGCGCGAGTGGATCACGAGCGTCGACCACAAGCGCATCGGCGTGATGTACATGCTGGTCGCCCTGGTGATGCTGGTTCGCGGCTTTTCGGATGCCATCATGATGCGAAGCCAGCAGGCGCTCGCGGCGGCAGGTGCGCTGGGCTATCTGCCCCCTGAGCACTTCGACCAGATCTTCACCGCGCACGGCACGATCATGATCTTTTTCGTGGCGATGCCCTTCGTCATCGGCCTGATGAATTTCGCCGTTCCCCTGCAGCTCGGCGTCCGCGACGTCGCCTTCCCCGTACTCAACTCGGTGAGTTTCTGGCTCACCGCCGCGGGAGTGCTGCTGGTAAACCTCTCGCTCTTTGTCGGGGAGTTTGCCCGCACCGGATGGCTCGCCTATCCACCGCTCAGTGAGCTCGCATACTCACCGGGCGTGGGGGTCGACTACTACCTCTGGTCGTTGCAGATATCCGGTCTCGGCACCTTGTTGTCGGGGATCAATCTACTCACCACGATCCTGAAACTACGCGCCCCGGGTATGGGTTACAGCCGCATGCCCATCTTCTGCTGGACGGCGCTCGCCTCGAATCTCCTCATCGTCGCTGCCTTCCCCGTGTTGACGGCGACGTTTGGCATGCTGCTGCTCGATCGATATTGCGGATTCCATTTCTTCACGAACGAGCTCGGCGGCAATCCGATGATGTACATCAACCTCATCTGGATCTGGGGTCATCCCGAGGTGTACATCCTGATACTGCCGGCATTCGGTGTGTTCTCCGAGGTCGTCGCAACTTTCGCCGGAAAGCCCCTGTTCGGCTATCGATCGATGGTGATGGCGACCATGGCGATCTGCGTGCTCTCCTTCTTCGTGTGGCTGCACCACTTTTTCACCATGGGTGCGGGAGCGAACGTCAACGCATTCTTCGGCATCGCCACCATGGTCATCGCCGTGCCGACGGGTGTGAAAGTCTTCAACTGGCTGTTCACACTCTACGGTGGGCGCATACGCTTCACGGTCCCTGTCTACTGGACACTAGGCTTCATCGTCACCTTCGTCATTGGCGGGATGACCGGTGTGCTGATGGCGATTCCGCCGGTGGACTTCGTGCTGCACAACAGCCTGTTCCTGATCGCACACTTTCACAACGTAGCCATCGGCGGCGTCGTCTTTGGCGTCATGGCCGGTTACACCTATTGGTTTCCGAAAGCCTTCGGCTTCAAGCTCAATGAGCGCATCGGCAAGGCGATCTTCTGGTGCTGGTTCATCGGCTTCTATCTAGCCTTCATGCCGTTGTACGCACTCGGCCTCATGGGGGCGACGCGCCGAATGCAGCACTACGCGGATCCGCATTGGCAACCCCTGATGCTGGTCGCATTCGCGGGCGCAGTGTGCATTCTCATTGGAATAGCCCTGACCGCCGTGCAGCTTGTAGTGAGCATCCGCAACCGCAACAAGAATCGCGATCTGACGGGCGACCCCTGGGACGGGCGCACACTCGAGTGGGCCACCGCATCGCCGCCGCCCGCCTGGAACTTCGCGCGCCTGCCTCGTGTCGAGCGTGCTGATGCGTACTGGAACGCGAAGAAAGAGGGCACGCCATCTGTCCTGTTCGGGTCGAACGCTCCAGGTACCGTGCACGTGCCGCGCAATACACCTGTCGGAGTATTCATCGCATTCTTCGCGGTGATCACGGGATTTGCCCTCATCTGGCGAATCGACTGGCTCGCGGTGATCGGTCTCGTCGGTGCGATTGGAGTGGCGCTTTGGCACGCATGGCAGACGGATCGGGAAGTCGCCATTCCTGCTGACAAGGTGGCCACTTTCGAGCGCGCACGCGCAAAGGCGGCCACATGAGCGCCGTCGGTGAATCTGTCCAGATCGGCTCGCTACCGCTGTCACAACAGGGTCCGGCACCCACGAGAGTGGTGGCGGGCTTTGGCTTCTGGCTCTTTCTCTTGTCGGACATCATTCTGTTCGCGGCCTTGTTCGCAACCTACGCCGTGCTTTCGGATGCGAGCGCGGGTGGGCCGATCGGCACTGAGCTGTTCGACAAGCGGCATGTTTTTCTGGAGACACTGTGCCTGCTCGCCTCGAGCGTCACATGTGGCTTCGGTAACCTGGCCGTTTTGCGCACCGACAAACGCGCGATGTATCGGTGGATGCTCGCTACCTTTGTGCTGGGCGCGATCTTCCTCGCGATGGAAGCGAGCGAGTTCGCCGACATGGTGTCCGCGGGAGCGGGACCGTCTCGCAGTGCATTCCTGTCCGCGTTCTTTGCGCTGGTCGGCACTCACGGGTTGCACGTGAGCCTGGGACTGGCCTGGCTCTTGATCATGCTGCTGCAAGTAGCGACGCTCGGATTTGCGCCCATGGTGGCTCGCAGGTTCTTCTGCTTCGGATTGTTCTGGCATGCACTCGATATCGTCTGGATCGGCGTGTTCACGATCGTCTACCTGGGAGCTCACTGATGGAATCGCAGTCGCAGTCGCCAGCGCAGGGCCACGAACCCGGTGTAGATCCAGGCGGCAGCCACAATGCGCGCAGCTATATCGTTGGGCTCGCCTTCGCGCTCATCCTGACCGGGGCATCGTTCTGGGCAGCCTCGACGTCTTTCGTGTATGCCCCCGCCGTACCGGTACTTCTTGGCGTATTGGCCATCGCGCAGATGGGCATACATGTGGCTTTTTTTCTCCACATCTCCAGCGCACCCGATCAGGCCAACAATTTCCTCGCCCTGATTTTCGGAATTTTCGTCACGTGCCTGGTCGTGTTCGGTTCCATGGCCATCATGGCTAATCTGAATCACGCCATGGTCTCGATGGATCAGCTCATGCAGATGCAGCGCTGACCCGAACGCGGAGGTCCCTCGCGTGCTGGACGAACAGGATTTGATTGACGGGATGCGCCGTGGTGAGCAGCGAGCCTTCGACCAGTTTTTCGATGCGTTCGCCGCGCGCCTCGGCGCATTCGCCGGGCGCCGCAGCTCGCTCGACGCCGCGGCGCTCGAAGACGTCGTGCAGACGACCATGATCAATGCCATGCGCAGCCTTGAAAGTTTTCGCGGCGAGGCGACGCTGTTCACCTGGCTGTGCCAGATCTGTCGCAATCAGCTCGCCGATCTGCGACGCAAGGCCGCGCGTCAGCCGAAGACACAGAGTTTCGAACAGCTCGGCAATGGAAAGCCGCTGGCGGAGGTGGTGCAGCTCACGGAATTTCGCGACCCGCTCGATGAATGCGCGGCGGATTCGGAGCGCGGCGCCGTGCGGCGCGCGATCAACCGACTTCCGTCACACTATGCGCGCATTCTCGAATTGCGTTGTGGAGACGATCTCACGGTCCCGGAGATCGCGCGCATGCTGCAGATTTCGGAGAGCGCCGCCGAGTCGCGGCTGGTGCGCGCTCGTCAGGCGTTTCGTGCCGAATGGCAACGTGACGCGGAAACCGCATTCAAGCATTCTCGATGACGATCGGCTTCGTCGTGCCGGTATAGGCGAGCTCGGTGACTCGTTCTTCTATGGCGCCATGTCGTGCCTGGCGCCAGGAAGAGGGCGTCTCGCCGACGATGCGCCGGAACGTACGGGTGAAATGCGATTGATCGCTCATGCCACAGCTCAAGGCGATTTCACTGAGTGAAGCGCCCGTCGTGAGCATGAGACCCTGAGCGAGCTCGATGCGCCGGTGCCTGATCCAGATGCGAGCGGACATGCCGAAAGTGCGCTTGAACGCGCGACAGAAGTGACCGACGCTCAGTTCGAGTAACGCAGCAAGATCCCTGATGACGAGCTTGCCGGTCAGGTTGGCATCGACATGGGCCGCGAGCCGTCGCGACTGCCACGCCGCAAAGCCGCCGCGAGGGATCGGTCTCGGGCCTCGGTGGCTGGTTGGCCCAATAGCTCCCGGTCTCTGATGTCCGTCCAGCAGCGATACGGCGCGGGCGATATGGGCTCTCGCGCCGTCGCCATCACCGTCCCTCGCGCGACACGCCGCGTCGATGAGCTGAGCGGTCACCACCAATAGATCGCGCGATGTCCGCTCCAGCGTCGATGTGTGGACAGTAGCGGTGCGAGCCGCGCGCAATGGGATGCGATCGAAAGGAGTCACGCTTGCAGTGTGAGCGACTGTCCTGCGTCGTGGAGTCCCCCGTCCGGGGGGCTGAGGAGCAGGAACAATCGCGCTCACCCCTTTGGGGGATATCAGGCCATCCACCTCAAGGTCAGCCTAGATAGGCATGGAACATTCTTCGCGAACGAGAGTTCTGCTGGCGCACCAGGACGGGTTGTTGGCTGCAGGCATTGCGGCCACGCTGAGTGCGGACGGCGAATTCGAGGTCATGCGCCACGATGGCGATAACGACGCTTCCGTTGCCGAGCCCTGGCGTTCTGTCGACGTTGCCGTTGCCGACTATCACACTGCCGTGCAACAGATGAAGAAAGGTGAGCTGTATCCACGCGTGCTGATTCTCAGTAGTGAGGCCGGCGAAGCACGAGTTCTCCTTGCGCTAGAGCTCGGGGCACATGGCTACTTGCTGAGCGGGTGCAGCGCCGATGAGCTCGTGCAGTCGATCCGGATCATCAGTCGGGGTGGAACCGCCTTGTCGCCGGAAGTGGCCGAGAGCATGGCGGAGAGACTCAGGTCCAAACCTCTCACAGCGCGCGAGCTGACTGTGCTTCGTGAACTGATGAGCGGCCTGAGTGACAAGGGGATTGCGAAAAGACTGTCAGTCTCGGTTGGAACGATAAAGGCGCATGTGAGGCATATCCTCACAAAGCTCGATGCATCGGGTCGCGCCGAGGCCATCGCCATCGCGCAAAGACGAGGGATGATTTTCGATTCCGGCAGCAACTGAGGTCGAATATGCTGTCGCGAATCGTCACGCCCTTCGGCTTCTACTCGACCGCAGCCGAGGTCATCACGGCGGTCGATCTCACTGGCAAGCGGGCGATTGTCACCGGAGGAGCCTCAGGCATCGGAATCGAGACGTCACGCGCGCTGTCTGCAGCGGGCGCCGCGGTCACGCTTGCCGTGAGGCGCCCGGCGATGGCGGAGCCTGTCGCTGATGCCCTTCGTCGATCGACCGGCAATCCAGCAGTTGACGTCAGGGAGCTCGATCTCTCGGATCTTCGCTCCGTCAGGAGCTTCACGAAATCCTGGACAGGTCCGCTCCATGTCCTCGTCAACAACGCGGGAATCATGGCGGTGCCGGAGCTTCAGAAGACCCACCAGGGCGTTGAGCTTCAGTTTGGCACCAACTTTCTGGGCCACTTCGCGCTCACGACCGGGCTGCATCGAGCCCTTGCAGCCGCGAATGGCGCGCGCGTGGTCTCGGTGAGCTCCAGCGGACACCTTTTCTCACCGGTGATTTTTGACGACCTCAATTTCGGTTTCATTCCCTACACACCGCTCGGCGCCTATGGACAATCCAAGACCGCAAATGCGCTGCTGGCAATTGCGATTACGCAGCGCTGGGCAGGTGTCGGTATTTTCTCCAATGCGCTTCACCCGGGCGCGATTCCGACAGGCCTGCAGAAATACACCGGCGGTATCAAGACTCCCGTCGACAGGCGTAAGACACCATCACAGGGAGCTTCGACTTCAGTCCTGCTCGCGGCCTCGCCGCTCCTCGAGGGGATCAGCGGCCGCTACTTCGAAGACTGCAACGAAGCGCATCAGGTCGCGAAGCGCCCGACGGATTTTACCGGCGGGTACGCTCCATACGCCGTCGATCCCGGGAATGCCGAACGTCTGTGGAATGTTTCTCTCGAGCTGATCGCCTGACCGCGCGAGTCGTGAGTCTGCGGTGAGTCGGAAGGCGCCAATGTGTGCCTCACCAATTCCAAATCACCCTTGCCGCCAATCGCGCCAGAAGGAGTTCTCAATGCCGAAGGCCCAACCGACCCCCGGGAAAACGCTGCTCGCTCCCGCCGACCACATCCTGTTCATGATCGATCACCAGTCGCAGATGGCATTCGCGACCAAGTCGATCGACGCCGTTCTTCTGCGGAACAACGTTGCGCTCGTCGCCAAGGCGGCACGGGAATTCAACGTCTCTACGATTTTGACCACCGTCGCCGAGAAGACTTTTTCCGGACCGATCTTCGAGGAGATTCGCTCCGTGTTCCCGAAGTCCGAGGTCATCGATCGCACGACGATGAATACGTGGGAAGACGCGCGCATCGCCAAGCGCGTGAATGAGATCGGGAAAGGGCGGCTGGTTTTGGCCGGCCTGTGGACCAGCGTGTGCATCGTGGGTCCTGCGCTCTCCGCGCTCGATCAGGGATTTGAGGTGTACGTCATCGCCGATGCCTGCGGCGATGTGTCCGACGAGGCGCACGAGCGCGCGATGGAGCGCGTGATCCAGGCCGGGGCGCGACCGATGACTTCCCTGCAGTACCTGCTCGAGCTGCAGCGTGACTGGGCTCGCACCGAGACGTACGCACAGACGACCGGGACGGCCGCCGTGCACGGTGGCGGGTATGGCCTCGGCGTGACCTACGCCAAGACCATGTTTGGCGCTTCCGAAGGGCACTAATTCTTTCGTCGGATCAGTTGCTGGAGGCGCGGGCCATGAAAGTGTACGTGTTGTCGCTCGGTGTGGGCTTGTTGGTCGGAGCGATCTACGGCCTGTTGAACGTACGCTCGCCCGCGCCTCCGGTGATCGCGCTGGTTGGACTCCTGGGAATTCTGGTGGGTGAGCAGATCGTGCCGCTCGCCAAGCGCCTGGTTTCGAGCGGGTCCGTTTCCGCGGCGTGGGTACGTGAGCAATGCGTGCCCCACGTCTTCGGCCAGCTTCCCGGAAAAAGCGCGGAACCCCAGCCACCGAAGATCACCGAGCTACTTCGATGACTGCGGAGCTCATTCTTCATAACGGGTGCTTCAGCACGCTCGATCGCAGCAACGCGAGCCCGGAGGCGGTTGCAATCGCGGATGGCCGCTTTGTCGCCGTCGGGCGTGCGCGGGACGTGGAAGCTACGGCCGGCGCGACGACGAAGCGCATCGACTTGCAAGGTCGCCGCGTCATTCCAGGGCTGATCGACAGTCACATGCACATCATTCGCGGCGGGCTCAACTACAACCTGGAGCTGCGGTGGGATGGCGTTCGCTCGTTGGCGACCGCGCTGCGGATGCTCAAAGCGCAAGTGGACCGCACGCCCGCACCACAGTGGGTGCGCGTCGTCGGTGGATTCACCGAACATCAGTTTGCGGAGAAACGGCTGCCAACGATTGACGAGCTGAATGCCATTGCCCCAGACACCCCGGTGTTCATTCTGCATCTGTACGATCGCGCGCTGCTGAATGGCGCGGCGCTTCGCGCGGTGGGCTACAGCAAAGCCACGCCGAATCCGCCGGGCGGTGAGATCGTGCGCGATCGAAATGACAATCCCACCGGCCTGCTTCTCGCGCAGCCTAACGCGGCCATCCTTTATGCAACGCTCGCGAAGGGTCCGAAGTTGCCGGAGGAGTACCAGAAGAATTCCAGCCGCCATTTCATGCGCGAGGTCAATCGGCTCGGCGTAACCGGCGTCATCGACGCGGGCGGTGGTTTTCAGAACTATCCCGAAGACTATCGCATCATCGAAGAGCTGCACGCTGCCGGAGAGTTAACCGTCCGCATTGCCTACAACCTGTTCACGCAGAAGCCCAAAGAGGAACTCGCGGACTTTCGTAACTGGACGAGCAAGGTGAAGCCGGGGCAGGGTGACGACTTGTATCGGCACAACGGTGCGGGCGAGATGCTCGTCTACAGCGCTGCGGACTTCGAAGACTTCCGCGTCGCGCGTCCCGATCTGCCTCCCTCGATGGAGACCGATCTCGAGCCCGTCGTGAGATTGCTTGCCGAGCATCGCTGGCCCTGGCGACTTCATGCGACCTACGACGAGACGATCTCCCGTGCGCTCGATGTCTACGAGAAGGTCAACCGCGACATCCCCTTCAACGGATTACCCTGGTTCTTCGATCACTGCGAAACGATCTCGGATCGCAATATCGACCGCATCGCCGCGCTCGGCGGCGGCATCGCGATTCAGCATCGCATGGCGTTCCAGGGGGAGTACTTCGTCGAGCGCTACGGCCGCGCCGCCGCGGAGCGCACGCCGCCCATTCAGCGAATGTTGAAGAGCGGCGTTCCGGTGGGCGCCGGGACGGATGCAACGCGTGTGGCCTCGTACAACCCCTGGGTCGCGCTCGGCTGGCTGGTCAGTGGCAGGACCGTGGGGGGCATGACTATATATAAGGAGTCGAACCGGCTGGACCGCGAAGCGGCGCTGCGCCTGTGGACCGAAGCGAACACCTGGTTCTCAGGCGAGGGCGGCAAGAAGGGTCAGATCAAGGTAGGGCAGCTCGCGGATCTCGCGGTGTTGTCGAATGACTACTTCACCGTGCCGGAAGAACGCATAGCGGACATCACGTCGGTGCTGACGTTGCTCGGAGGCCGACCTGTACACGCTTCCGGCGACTTTTCGACTCTCGCACCGCCGCTGCCGCCGGCCATGCCGGACTGGTCGCCCGTCAACTACTACGGCGGCTATCAGAGTCGGGCTGAAGCAGCGGCAGCGCCAGGTGCGCAACGTGTCGTGATCCACCATTGCCAGAGTGCGCATCCGCATACGCGGGAGTCCGCACCCTGGGGCGATTTGGGCTGCGCGTGCTGGGCATTCTGACGGGTCGCGACATGAGTGCAGTGTCCGACCGACTATCCAGACTCGCCACGCCTGCCGTGCGATGGGTTGCCCTGCTCGGACTGTGTGCCGCGTACTTGCAGGGTGGCATCGTGAAACTGATGAACTTCAACGATGCCACCGCCGAGATGAATCATTTCGGCCTCTCGCCGGCAATGCCCTTTGCTGTCGCAGTGCTTGTTATGGAGCTAGTCGCGTCGGTCGCCATCCTGTCGGGATACTGGCGCTGGCTCGGCGCGCTCGCGCTCGGTGCGTTCACCGTCGGCGCGACGTTCATGGCCAATCGGTACTGGGAGCTAGGGGCTCCGGAGCGATTCGGAGTAGAGAATTCTTTCTACGAGCATCTGGGACTTGCCGGCGGCTTTCTGCTCGTTGCGTGGCACGACTTGCGTGCCCGAGGACATCGAGAGTGAGCGCGGACGTGCCTGGCTCCCTCGCTACTGCAACGTCCGTGTCGAACCAATCTGCCAAGGCAGGTGTCAGCACGAGCGCGGAACCACGCCTGCTGCCGGTGGGACTCGGTTTCGCGGCGGGCTTCGTCGATACGCTCGGGTTCGTCGCGCTGTATTCCTTTTTTACGTCGCACGTGACGGGAAACTTCGTCGTGCTGGGGTCGGCGCTCGGCCAGCCAGTGCACGGCCTCATCGCCAAGCTACTGGCGCTTCCGATGTTCATTGTTGCCGTTGCCGCCGTACGGCTCTACGGGCGTTCGCTCGAGCGACGCGAACGCGCCGCTGCCGCGCCGCTCCTCACGCTCGAGGCCATTTTTCTGATCGTGTTCATGGTGCTTGGTCTGTGCGCCGCGCCCATCACTGACGCCGATGCGCCGATCGTGATCCTGACGGCATTGAGTGGCAGCGTTGCCATGGGAATACAGAACGCCGCGTCGCGCACCGTGTTCGCGAGCCTCTCGCCAACGACGGTCATGACAGGAAACGTGACGCAGCTCGCGATCGATGCGGTCGACCTGATTGCCGGAGGTCCTGAAGCCACGATGCATCCGGTGCGGGCACGCTTCAAGCGTTTCTGGCCGCCGGTCGTTGCGTTTGCAGCCGGCGCCGCGTGCGGTGCCGCTAGCTACAAGGCCGGCGGCTTCCTCGGCCTGCTCGTCCCGATTGTTCTCGTGATCGCCTTGGCGATCCATACACGCGCGAGGTTTCCGCAGTGAAGCCGGGAGAGAAAACCATGAGCGAAATTCGCATCGAGTTCGATAGCCTCGGTCAAGTCACGATTGCCGCCGGCAAACTCTGGGGAGCACAAACCCAGCGCTCACTCGAGCACTTCAGCATCGGCCGCGACCTCTTGCCGCGCGAGATGATTTCCGCCTACGCGATACTGAAACGCGCGGCGGCAGTGGCCAACCATGCCGGCGGCAGACTCGAGAGTGCCACCTGCAGGCTGATCACGCACGTCTGTGATGAGATCATCGACGGGAAACATCGCGAGATGTTTCCGCTGCACGTCTGGACGACTGGTAGCGGCACTCAATTCAACACGAACATCAACGAAGTCATCTCGAATCGCTGCTGCCAGCTTGTCGGCACGCCGTTGGGCAGCAAGCGACCGATCCATCCGGACGACCACGTGAACATGTCGCAATCATCGAACGACAGTTTTGCTTCCGCCATGTACATCGCTGCGGCGATTCACACGCGCGGCGCTCTCGTCCCGGCCGTCACGGCGCTGAAGGATGCCATCGCCGCCATGGCCGCGGAGCGCGGCGATGTCATCGCGACGATGCTGGCCGATGACCTCGAGCGGATCGAACTCGCGCTGGCGGGACTCTATTGTCTGGCGCTGGGTGGCACTGCCGAGGGAACGGCAGTCAACGCCGCGTCGGGCTTCGCGATAGCGGCCACCGCGGAGATCGCACGCTTCACCGGACTTCGATTCGTCACCGCACCTGGCAAGTTCGCGGCGCAGGCCGCACACGACGGGCTGGTGCACCTGTCGAGCGCGCTGCGCATGCTCGGCGTCTCGATCTACAAGATCGCCAACGACATGAATCCAACCCAGGCGGAGGCGCTGACCATGATCGCGGTGCAAGCCATGGCGAGTGACATCGCCGTGCGCTTCGGTGGCGCGGGCGGATACCTGGAGAGGAACGTCTGCAATCCCTTGATGATCGCCGGCGTCCTGCAATCCGTCGCCATCCTGTCCGGTGGCTGTGGGAATTTCCGCAAGTACCTGATCGAGGGCACGCAGCCCAATCACCAGAAAATCGGCGAGAGCCCCGTCGCCGCGGCCATGCCAAGTCGGCGGTCATGGCTCACGAGGCCCGCCGCGCGGATCTGAGCTCTAAGGAACGTGACTCGAACAACCTGTGGGCTGCTAGCCGTTGTGGTGTGGTCAGCTGCGCTCTGCGGTGCCCCTGCCAAAGCTGCACCGACGGACGATCACTCCGCATGGACATTGGGTCTGTCCGCTGAAGCGCGCGAGCGTTTCGAATCGTCGCGCGATCCGGTGTTCGGTCTGTCGTCCGCCGGTGACGACGACTATCTACTGCATCGGGTTCTGCTCGCTGCCGATGCGCGCCACACCGGGGGATTTCGCGCGCATGTGCAGATCATCAGTGGGTTGACGTCCGGTTGGGAGGGAGTGCCTCCGCCGACACAGGACGACTCGGTCGATCTAATGCAGGGATTCGTCGAGCAGTCATTCGACGTCGGCGATGGTGATCTCCTGGTTCGGGCGGGCCGACAGGAATTGAGCCTCGGCTCTTCGCGACTGATCAGTGTTCGCGAAAGCCCCAACATTCGCCGCGCGTTCGATGGCCTCCGCGCTTCGTGGAGTCTTCACTCCGGAGCGCGCGTCGATGCATTCGCGCTGCGACCGGTTTCACCCGAACGTAGCGGATTCGACGATCGCAGTTCCTCCGCGCAGACGTTCTGGGGACTGTATGGCACAGCCGACGTGCCGGGCACCGAAGGACTGAAGGCCGACCTCTACTACCTCGGGCTCAGACGGGAGGACGCCGTTTTCACGCAAGGTCGCGCGACAGAAGTCAGGCACAGCGTGGGTGTTCGGCTCTTTGGCGAGCGCGATCGCACCGACTGGAACATCGAAGGCGTTTGGCAATGGGGTTCTTTCGGCGACGCGAGCATTCGAGCCTGGACGTTGTCCGCTGACCTCGGCTATCGGTGGGCTGACTTGCCACTGAGCCCGCGTCTTGGCATCAAGATGGATGCGATCAGTGGAGACCGCAATCCGGCTGACCGACGTCTCGAAACGTTCAATCCTCTCTTTCCCAAGCTGCCGTATTTCTCGGAAGCCAACGTCGCCACGCCGGCCAATCTTCTCGATGTGCAACCCAGCTTCACTTTCAATGTCACCCGAGAGGCGACGTTGAGCTTGAGCTGGAACGCGTTGTGGAAGCAGGCGCGTGCGGACGCGTTCTATGCGCCGCCGCTCTCTCCAGTTCGAGGGACCGCGAACAGCGCCGGGCGAGCTATCGGGACTCAGGCGAGTCTCAATCTGGATTGGAAGCTTTCGAAACGCTCAGGTCTCGGCGCAGCGTACGTTCACTTCGACCCGCGGGAGGTCACACGTGAGGCGGGCGGAAGCAGCGGAAGCTTCTTCGCGATCTGGATGCAGATGCTGACCGACTGAACGGCGTCACATTTCAGCTGCAATGCGCACGGTCGCGGGCGCAATCGAATCGGCGCAGATCAGAGCGATGCTTGTGTCAACTCCAGGAAAACGGGCGACGCCATGAACGCACACCTACCACTCCTATTATTGACTGCAGCCGCGGTGGTCTCGGGTTGCGCAACCGAAACCATCGAGGTGCCGCCAGCCCAACCTCTCGTGCCCGACACGAACGTCTACTTCTATCCAGCGCAGGGACGCACGATCTCGTCCGACCAGCAGGGCCGGGACAAGTACGAGTGCAACACCTGGGCCGTGCAGCAGACCGGCTTCGATCCCAGCAACCCGCAGGTAGCGCCCCATCAACGCATGCAGATAGTTGCGGGAGGTCCGCCGGCCGGCGCAATGGTTGGTGCCGGAGCGTTGACGGGAGCGGTCGTGGGCTCCGCCGTTTCGAGGCCATGGGAGAGTGGCCGCGGCGCGCTGTTCGGCGCCTTGGCTGGAGCGGCGATTGGCGGCATCGCCGAGGCCGAGCGCAATGACCAGGTCAACCATACGCAAGCGCAGGCAAACCTAAGTGAAACTCAGGCGCAGAACGCCGCACTCGAGCAAAAGGCCACGGCGTTCCGCCGCGCGCTGAGCGCATGCCTTGCGGCACGAGGCTACAGCGTCGGGTGATTGCAATGACGAGCAAATAGAGGTGATACATATGTTCCAGAGAAATCTCACGCCGTTGCGAGTGCTCGGCGTCATCGTAGTAGCGACGCTGGCCGCTTCGTTGCCAGCAAATGCACGAGATGACGGCGGACGAGGTGGGCGCGGGGCGCCGCACATGCACTTCGACAACCACTTCTCGCACGGCCAGTACTACCACGATAGCGGCTACTCGGTACGCGGCATCCCTCGCGGGGCGTACAACATTCATCACGGTGGCGGTTCCTATTACTATCACGGGGGCGAGTGGTATCGCCCGCATGGCGGGTTCTCGATCGTGATCGGGGCGCCAATCGGCGCTTTCGTGCCGGTGCTGCCGCCGTACTACTCCACCGTGTGGTGGGGCGGGGCGCCTTACTACTACGCGAATGACGCGTACTACTCCTGGAGCCCCCGCGCGAACGAGTACGAGGTCGTGAGTCCGCCCGCCGGTATCGAAACCGGCGGCACCACCGCGGCACCTCCTGCGGATTCGATATACGTGTATCCGAAGAGTGGGCAATCCTCCGAGCAGCAGGCGAAGGATCGCTACGAATGCCATCACTCCGCGGTACTGGCCACCAGTTACGACCCGACCGTCAGCGGCGGTGGGGTGTCACCCGACAATGCGGCGAGCAAGCGCTCGGATTACATGCGCGCCGACGCGGCATGCCTGGAGGCGCGCGGCTACAGCGTGAAGTGAGTCACTTCATGAAGCAATGCTGAGCGCCTGGCGAAAGTGAATCTGACGCGCTGACCGATGACCGCCACAACGGACGGCGCGCTTGCGCCCTTTCGGCAGAGCAAGACGCTGACATGTCACATGCGCCCGCTCGGAAGCCAGGTCACGCCAGAGTGAATGACGCCGTCATCAACGATATTGCGCGTGATTCGTCCACACCAGTCGACGTTGTGCGGGCACTCTACGAGGAAGAGGTTGCAGCTCTCGCTGTGCAGGCGAAGCTGAAGGGATTCATCGGCGTGATCGCTGCCAGACGGGTCAGGGAGCGACTGCGGCGATCGCGCCATCGCAAGTGAGCCTGCATTGCGAGAGGGCTCCTTACGGGCTAACTTCCGGCATGATCTGCCCCATCTCCATCGCCTGGCTCGGGGCGAGCTCCTGAATGCCGATGACGATCTGGTCCTGCGGCGCACCCGGGGCGCTCTGGAGCAGTTCCCAGAGGCGCCTGAGCAGCGACAGGATTAGCAGCTCGGCCGATCCAGCCCACACATCGACGATCGCAAGATCATCGGTCAGCGACAGGGTGAGCTCGTCGACGGGCAGCTTGTCCCAGTGGCCGGCCGCCAGCTGCGGAAAATATCGGCGCATCGTCGTAGGGCGATTGAATACGGTCGAGGGATCATTGACCCAAGGCCGGACTTCTCACATTGGCAAGCAGGCCATGAGTGCCTACGTGCAGGCATTTGGGAACGTTGTGCGACCCGACGATGCTGGCAATTGGACACTGCGATCGCAGGTTCAGCTGCTGTTCGGACAGTAGCGCGGCTGATTGACCAGCCGCGCTCCGTCCATGCGCACACAGTTGTTAGCCGTTCGACTCGCTTCTCGCCTTCGCGATGAGCGCATCCATCTGCGGCTTCGCACCTTTCAGCGCGCTTCGCACACAGCCCACGTCGACTTCGCCGTGCGGCTCGTCGGCGCCACACGCTTCCCGGGCCGCCTGAACCACGCTGTCCTTGAAGAGCGCGACGCCGGAATTCATGGTCAGGGTTACGAGGTCGGTCTTCACGCGTGCGACGACCTTGGTCTGCTTGATCGGCGCGCCGATCGAATTGTCGTTACCGACGTACGTCACTTCGGGCGCGGACAGGGTGATCACATTGACGGGGTCCACGAACGGGGCCGCGTTCGCGCGCGTGCTCAGGACGGAAAGCGCGAAGACGAGAGAGGTAGCAGTCAGAACTTTGCGGAGCGAGTTGTCACGGATTGAACGAATTGATGTATTCATGATGCGGTCTCCTTTGACCTGTGGCCGGCGGAAATGCCAACCACTCCGGTCGAGATCGTGCGCGGGCTACCGCGACAATTGATTTCAGAGATCCCGCCGTTCATTTCAACTGTGATTTGCACCCTCCGCGCGCTCTTCGATGGCGGCAAAGGGCTCGCGCGCCAGCGATCGCGCTCTCGCGAGCTGCATCTCATCCAGGCGGTCGGAAAGTGTGCGGAGTTCGATCAGTGCCACCTCACGGATGCTCGCGGGGATGCCAGCCTCCACCCCGGCCTCAATCAGCGCGTAGCCACCGACGTCGTCGCGGTCTCCGCCAATCCCTTCGGCATACATGCGCCCGAGGTTGACCATCGCCGGTGCGTAGCCTTGTGAGGCCGCCTTGCGAAACAGCTCTCGCGCCTGCGCCTGATCCTTCACGAGCCCCAGGCCTTCCTCGTACAACGTCCCGAGTTTGTTCTGCGCGTCCACGCTGCCGCGTTGAGCGGCAGCCTGCAGCAGATCCGCGGCTTCCGCATAACTCTGCTCGACGCCGAATCCGTAAAAATAGAGAGTGGCGATGTTGCAGACCGCCGGCTCTGAGCCGTGCGCAGCAGCGCGTCGATACCATTCCAGCGCGGCGACGTAGTCTTGCGGTACGCCACTGCCTTCGGAGTACAAGAGTCCCAGCCGGTTCATCGCTTCGACATGTCCGAGCGATGCAGCACGCATGTACCAGTGGAAGGCCTGGCGAGGATCGCTCGATTCCCCGACCTCAAACATGGCTTCCGCATCCGCGCGGGCTGCAGCACTGCGCGAGTCGGGTATTGCGGCGGCAGTCGCGAGGTTTGAACCGCCCAGAATCAGACTGATGACAATCGCCAGACGAGTATTCATGGGATGTTCTCTCCAGAGGACCGATACCTGTGATGGTGAGCGTGCGAGCCATTCATGCCCGGCGCGTTTCACGAAGGTTTCACTTGCAACACGCGCCTGGAGTGTCGACATCGGCGGCGAATCAGAGGGCGCTACTTTCCTTTCCTGGCGGAACAGATTCCGTCGTTCAGGCGAGGAAACAGCGATGATTTCGACATCTCGAATCCAGGGCCCGCGCTATTCGGCGGGCTACCCGGAGCAGATCGTCTCGTGGTCCGCAATCCGGAGCCGCCGTTGGGCTCGCGCCATGTCGCGCCAGCCGATGGCTATCTACAGCACGGCGTCCACGCCGGTTGCGAGAGCATTCACAACACCTGAGTCCCGCACGGTGTGCGCAGAGGTGCGGTGGAAGAGATTCATGTCCTCACACGCGCTGCTCGAATTATTTCAGCCGTAACGGAGTACGTAACTCCGGGGACAGTCGCGGGCAACACAGTCGCTTCCGTCTACTCACTCTTTCAAGGAATTTCGACATGAAGCTCAAGACCGTTCAGATTCTTTCCATTGCGTCACTCATCGGCGGTGCAGTGAACCTGGCCTCTGCCGCGGACAACGATGGCCCGTGGAGCCTGTCTCTCATCGGCGGAAACTCCGTAAGCACGAGTGGCACATTGACATCACCCCGCAGCGCCACGGTCGATCTCGGCAAACTCGATCCCGCCCTGGCCGGCGCCTCCGGCACCCTCTCGGTGGACAAGCTCAAGTACGACGATATCTTCGATCGCCAATTCAATGTCGGCGCCGAGCTGGGTTATGCGTTGAGCGACCACCTGCAGCCATTTGCACGCTTTGAATACGAGAGTCTCAGTGGTCGCAGGACTCAGCTGGGCAGGATCTCCAGTACTGCACTTCCGTCGGTCGGGGCCTTAAGCGCCCGCTTTGCAGATGCCGACAATTATTCTTTCGACCTCGGCGCGCGGTACTTCTGGAGGACCGGCTCGGCTTGGCGGCCATTCGCGGCCGCCGCGATTGGCGCAACGCATCTCGACGGCATCAGCGCGTTGGTCAAGTCCGATGGCGGCGCGCTCGATCTCGGCAACGTGCGCTTCACACGTTCGGGGACCGTCTTCAGTCAAATGGCAGAGGCGGGAATCGAGTACCGACGGAGCGATGCTTTCGGAGTCAGCCTCAGCGTGGATGCCAATCACACCGGTGCGCCACCGAGCGCCGATGATGCGCGGTTCTCGGCCGCGGGTGTGAATCCCGGCCGTGACGCAGAGGACAGCTGGTCGTTTCCCGTGACGATCGCCGCGTCGTATCACTTCTGACGCAAGGTCGGGTCATTCGACACGGACGCCCGGCGAGGCCGCAAGCCTTGCCGGGCGTTTTGCGTCACGTCGGTGAGAGCACATTCGCCAGTGCGCGTGCGATGTCTCGCGCCGCCAGCGGCTTGGCTAACACGTCACGAGCCCCGGCGGTGCGGGCCCGTGCGGCAAGAGCAGGTCCCGCATGACCGCTCATCAGGATGACGGGAATATCCGGCCGAATGGCAATGAGTCTCTCGGTGAGCTGCGAGCCGGTCATGCCTGGCATCGTCTCATCCGAGAGTACCGCCGCAAAGCGCTGCGGGTCGGCGCGAAACTCCTCGAGCGCCTCCACCGCCGAGGTAAAGCCGGTCGCCTCGTAACCGAGGCTTGCTACCATTTCCTCTCCAAGCCGCACGAGCATTTCTTCGTCGTCAACGAGCATCACGGCCGCGCCGTTTCCCTGCGGAATGGCCTCATCTTCGTTGGACGCCGGGTCGACCCGGCCTTGCTGCGGTAGATAGATGCTGAAGGTGGTGCCTTGGTCCATTTCGCTCGTCATATCCACGCCGCCGCCGAGATCCGTCACGATTCCATGCACGAGAGAGAGTCCGAGCCCCGTGCCGACGCCGACGCCCTTGGTAGTGAAGAACGGATCGAAGATGCGATCGCGCAAATGCGGCTCGATGCCGCTGCCCGTGTCCTGTACGCACAGCCGAACGTACCGGCCCGGGGCGAGCGCGCCCGTGATGACCGTGTGCGGCTCATCGAAACTGACGACATCGAGCCGTACGATCAGCCGGCCACCGGACTTCATCGCCTGCGCCGCATTGGAACAGAGGTTGAGCACGACCTGGTGGATCTGCGTGGCGTCCCCAGTCACGGCGGCATCACCCGCGCACAGAGACTGCTCCACTCGGATGTTGTCGGGCAGGGCGACACTCAGCATTTCCAACGTCTCGACGACGACGGACTGAACGTGCACTGGAACGCGCGGCCCGACTCCGCTGCGGCTGAACGCCAGGATTCGCTCGACCAGGGATTTTGCGCGCAGCCCTGCACTCATCATGCTGTCGACGTAACGGCGCACGGCGCTGTCCGGCGGCACTGCGCCCTGCGCGAGCTCGCCGTAACCGAGCACAGCCCCGAGAATGTTGTTGAAGTCATGCGCGACGCCGCCGGCGAGCGTTCCCATCGCCTCGAGCTTCTGCGCCTGAAGCAGGCTCGCCTCGAGCCGACGTCGATCCTGCTCGGCGCGGCGACGCTCGGTAATGTCGTTGTCGGTCTCGAGGATGGAGTCAATGTGGCCGTCGGGCCCGAGCTGCACGACCCAGCGGCTTGCGACCAGAATCTCGGTGCCGCTGCGCCGCACATGTACCAATTCCCCTTCCCAATGGCCCGCGCGCGCGAGCGTCTCCCGGATGTGTTCGATTGATTCGGGATAACGCGTCTTCAGCAACTCATCGACCGTGCGTCCGATGGCTTCCTCCGCGCTGAATCCATACGTGTCGCTCGCCGCGCGATTCCAATAGCGAATGACGTCGTCCCGGTCGCGCAGAACCACCGCGTCGTGCGTGAGATCGAGTAGCTTGGCTTGTTGTCGGACCGCCTCCGTCATTTCCGTCGCGAGGCGTGTTGCCCGCGCTCGTAGCGTCGTTTCAGACCAGGCAATGCCAAAGAGCAGGAGGGAGAGCGGGATGCCGGCCGCGAGGGCGATCAGCGGTTTGCTGCCCTGCGCGATGAGAGCGGCACTTCTGCGCACATCGAACCGCAGGGTCCAGTCCTGACCGGAAACAGTGAGCGGCACGTCTGTCGAGAAGGTCGGCATGTCAGCCGCCCGCGCCGATTCCCGCTGAATCGCCGTGCTGTATAACAACGCACCCGGTGTCGTGTGCTCGCCTTCCCAGATCGAGAGAGAGAGGGGCAGCGTGCGTTGCTTCAGCACGCCGGCAACGACATCGTCGAGGTGAAGGGCGGCAGTGACGTACCCCACCAGCGCGGCGCGTCGTTCTTCGATCGAGCTCGGCGCACTGTCGCGCCGATAGACGGGCACGAACAGCAAGAGCGCCGGGCGCGAATTGGCTGTCGTATCGACCAGTAGATGCACGCGGCCTGACATGCTCGCTGTGCCGGTGTCGCGCGCGCGTTCGAGGGCACGGCGACGCGTGGGCTCGGACATGAGGTCAAAGCCCGTCGCGCGCGAATTCGTTGGGCTGAACGGTTCGACCAGAACCGTGACCGCGTACTCCTCGCGCGCACCCTCAGGCCAGATCTTGAAATCCGGGTTGCCTTGCGCGCGCATGCGCTGGGTGAGCGCCTCGATTTCGTCCGGCCCGAGGCGCTCGGCATAGTTCAGCGACTCGATTCCGGGATACACGTGCGGCAGATCGAGTCGCTCGATGAAGCGGCGCCACTCGTCCGGGGATACGGTGTCACTCGCTGCGAGCAGAGCTGCGCCGGCCTGCAGCACCTCTCCGAAACCAACGAGCTCTTCGCGAATCTCATTGGCACTCTGGTGCGCCTGGGCAATGAACTCGGCGCGCGCATTGTCATCATCCTGGTGCTGGAGCACGAACCAGGAGATCCCGGTCGTCACCAGACACACGCCGAGGACGATGAACGGCAACAGCACGGAGGACCGCAGCCGGGTGAATCGGTCCACGGGCTTTTCCGCCAACGCGAGCTCAGGCGTGCGAGACATGCGGGACTTCACCTGCAAACGTACATTCAGACTCCGGCTCGATGGATAGCCTCGAGCAGCGCTCCTCGGCTGAAGGGTTTCACAAGCACCGCGGCGGCGCCAAGCTCACGTGCAATCGCCGTCGAGGCCGTGGGACCAGAGGCGAGCACGTCAGCCGACATCGCAACAACCGGCGTGCCGGGTGCCTCGCGCTTCAAGCGCACGATGGCGGCGCGAGCCGATTTGAATGGCGCCGGCACATCGGCGAGCATCACATCGCACCCCGCTCCGGCAAGCTTGGCTGCCGCGGCCGGATCGCTGGCACATACAGTCTCGTAGCCCGCCATGTGGAGCCACTCGATCAGTAACTGCTTGATCAGACGGTCGGATTCGAGGACCAGCACTCGGGGGTGGCGGGTTCCGCCTCGGTCCGATGGGGTATGGGAATCCTGATTCAAGGTGGTCATTCTCAAGCCCGGTGCGAACAGTATTGAGCCAAGTGGATATGAGCGGCGCATTTTGCGGGGTGCCTGGCGTATTTCATTTGTAACGGGACCGGGCATTGCGCGGCAAAAGACACTTGCGTGAATTGGGCTCATGACGGATTCGAATATGAATACCACCCACGTACTGATGGTCGACGATGACCCGGATATCTGCCGCCTCGTCAGCGACTATCTCTCGCAGAACGATTTCCGGGTGACCGCCGTGAGCAGCGGCAAGCAGATGCTCGAGGTCATCGGGCGCGAGGCGATCGACCTGCTGTTGCTCGACTTGCGGCTCCCCGGCGAGGATGGCATGCACCTCGCGCGCACGGTGCGGCAGACCTCCAAGGTGCCCATCGTCATGCTGACCGGACGCGTGGAGGAGGCGGACCGCATCATGGGTCTGGAATTGTGCGCCGATGACTACGTCACGAAGCCCTTCTCGCCACGCGAGCTCCTGGCGCGAATTCGCGCGGTGCTCCGCAGGGCGCAATTGGAAGTCGTCTCGCCCGGGAAAGATGAGACATTGCGCGCGTATCGCTTCGAGGGTTGGGAACTGAATGTGCGCCTGCATCGGCTGGTGTCTCCCAAGGGGGAGCGCATCGAGATCTCGCGCGGCGAGTTCAGCCTGCTGTGCGCCTTGCTCTCGTCGCCGCAGCGAATCTTGAGCCGCGATCAGCTCCTCGATCTGTCGCGCCTGCACAGTACCGAGGTGTACGACCGTTCCATCGACGTGCAGATCCTGCGTCTCCGGCGCAAGATCGAGCCCGACCCGGCACATCCGACGTACATCCGGACCGAGCGGGGCGTCGGTTACTTCTTCGACGCCCCGGTCAAGGTCGTTCGCTGACAAAAGCGCTTCACGCTTTGGGAAACATCGCATCGATCGTGTGTCCATCCGAGAGCTGACACTTCCCTTCGCCGCCGCCGGCCATGCCCCGCGAGGGCTGGACCAGGCGGAAATTGCAGCGCATGTGATCGCCACTCGCGTCACTGAGATTGGCCACGACCCGCCCTGAATAGTGCGTGACGAACTGGGGGCCCGCATCCCAGTAGTTCCAGCCGCCATAGCCAAAGCCGCGCCTGTGCCAGCCAGCCCACAGTGGCCCCATGTCATCCACGCGTGAATCGCTCGTGATCTGGAACAGCCGACCGGAGTAGCTCTTGCCGTCTTCGAACGTGGCGGTCATCTGGCCTTCGACCGCGCCCTCGGCTTTCCAGTCGAAATGCACACCCGGGCCACCGCCACGCAGTTCGCCGGTGCCTGTTCCCATCGTGGTACAGGCAGTGCCCAGCAGGGCCACTAGCACCACTGCACTCATTCGCCATGGTCTCTGAATCATGATCTTGCTCCTCATCGGGCGCTGCGGGATGCAGTCCCTTCGACTCAAGACACTATCGAGCGCACTCGACTGAGCGATGTCTACTCGTGTGCGCCGCGTTTCAGGTGAAACTGGCCAACGATCTAGCCCGCATCAACTCCACGAGATCCCCCCGTTCGGGGGAAGCAGCGCCGTTTCAACTTGCCCAATATGCAGATACATGGAGCACTGTCGAGGAAGGCGTGGAGTTCGAATGATTGCGGCAATGGTGTGCGCTACTGGGACGCAGTTCACGTGACCCGCGCGATGTATCGAGTGCTCGTAGTCGAAGGCAACCCAGGCAGGCGCGCTCAGCTGCGCGCTGAACTCACGGCGGCCAACTATCGATTCGTCGGAGCGGAGACGGCGTCGCGCGGCGAAGTTGAGGCGCGACTGCACAGGCCGGACTTGCTGATCACGAATCTCGAGTTGCCCGACGGCGATGGCATCGAGCTGATCGGGCGAGTGCGCGCCTGCTCCGCCGTGCCCGTCATAGCGCTGTCAGCGCACTCGAGCGAGACACAGAAGCTCGCCGCGCTGGACGCCGGTGCCGATGACTTTGTCACCAGGCCTTGCGGCACCGAGGAACTGCTGGCACGCGTGCGCGCAGTACTGCGCCGCGCCGCGACCAGCACATTGCCGTCATGCGAGATCCGGCTCGGAGAACGGGTGATTGATCTGGCCAGGAGAGAATTGCGCGGCGCTACCGGCAAAGTTCGCCTGACGCCGCTCGAATTCCGCCTGCTCGAGAATCTCGCACGGCAGCCTGGGAGCGTCATCGACCAGGATCGCCTGATACGCCAGGTATGGGGCTCTGCGCAATCGGGCGATACCCGAAGCCTCCGCCTGTGTATCCACAATCTCCGCTCCAAGCTCGAGCCCGATGCAAAACGGCCCCGATACCTCGTAACGGAACGTGGAGCGGGCTATCGATTGCACGTCGACGATCGGACCGACTACCCCTAACTAGCTCTCTCAAATGGAGTAGGCGCATCTACTTCCGAGTCGCGAGCGCCGCTTCGCTCCACTGATCGATGCATGGCCAGGCGACCGCCACTTAGGCTTGCGTCGTCAAGATCACAAGTGATTTCACAGGAGCTAAGATGAAGACGGAATGGAAGATGAAAGGCTTGGTCGCTCTCGGAGCGTTGGCACTAGGTGCCGGACCGGCCAGCGCCGGTGCCCAGGAAGGCACGCAGGAATTGCACGTATACGGAGGCGAGCTCTTCGGCGACAAGCTCACCGATACCGCGATCTCCGGTCGCAAGCCGGAACTCGACGACGACGTCACCTACGGCATTCGTTATGCCTACAACTTTACCGATGACTGGGGACTCGAATTGTCGGTTGGAAATACCGCGAGCTCAGCCACGAAGCTTGCGGGGAGAGACATCGATCTCGACCTGACGACACTCGACATCGACGCGGTGAGGAATTTCCACAATGGATCCAAGTTCGTGCCTTACCTGGTTGGCGGCGTGGGGTACGGCTGGGCGAATCTCGACAATCCGATCCGCGGAACCGTGAACGGCCAGCCGGTCTCGCTCAATGACGACGACGGCTTCACGCTGAACGCTGGCGTCGGAGCGAAGTACTTCGCCACCGACCGATTCATGATTCGTCTCGAGGCGCGTTACCGGTACGTCGACGCCATGCTCGACAACCACGACGACTCACTGAGCACCGTCGAAACGACTCTCGGAATTGGCTGGCAATTCTGAATCGATAACTCAAGTCCGCGGTCGGGAGCCTGTGCGGCTCCCGTATCCGCGGCATGCCGCCGGCGCGCGAGTGTCATCTCGTCCTCGGTCTGCAGCTTCACATCGAGTACGACGAGGTCCACCACCTCCTGTGCGAGCACCGCCTGCGCCGATATCTCCAATCAGATCTCGACCGCGGGCTACGAGGTGAGCGGCATCGGCAGCATCAAATTCCTGATGAATGGCGCGTTGACAGTCGGTACGCGCGACTGCGCCACGATCGAGATGGCGGAGGAAGCGGGCGAGGAGAGCTCTTTCCTGTTCGGCACGCCTCTGCGTGATGCGCTGCGCAACGATTACTACATACACCTCGCGGACCTGGGCACTTATCTCGAGGCCGACGGCAGGCTGCTCGATCTCTACCGCAGGCCCGACGCGTGGGCGCACAGGCGATACTAAACGTTGCCGCGTCGGGGCTGTTCTCGAGCGACCGCACGGTCGCAGAATACGCAACCCAGATCTGGCACGCCCGGCCGTGCCCCGTAGGAGCACTGAGATGAAAGCGACGCAACAGATTTATCGTGCGGGTCAGAGCCTCTGGCTCGACAACATCACGCGTGACCTCCTGACCACCGGCACTCTCGAGCGCTATATAAACGAGTGGTCAGTCACCGGACTCACTTCCAATCCGACCATCTTCGATCAGGCGATCAAGAACGGCACGGCCTACGACAGGGCATTCCGCGAGCGCTCACGAGCCGGCAAGACGGCAGAGAGTCTGTTCTTCGAGATCGCATTGGAAGACATCACCCGGGCGGCGGACCTGTTTCTCCCGGTCCACCAGCGAAGCTCCGCTGTCGATGGTTGGGTGTCGCTCGAAGTTTCGCCGCTCCTCGCGCACGACACGATCACGACGCTGGCCGAGGCCAAGGATCTGCACGCTCGCGCCGCCCGTCCAAACGTCTTCATCAAGATCCCCGGCACGACCGAGGGATTGCCCGCAATCGAGGAAGCCATCTTTGCGGGCATCCCCATCAACGTGACGCTGTTGTTCTCCGCCGAGCAATACGTGGCGGCCGCGGAGGCCTATCTACGCGGCGTCGAGCGAAGGATCGCCGCCGGTTTGAATCCGAACGTCGGCTCGGTCGCGTCGTTGTTCATCAGCCGGTGGGACGTCGCGGTGGCGGGCAAGGTTCCCGCGTCGCTGACCAACACGCTCGGCATCGCAATCGGCAAACGCGCCTACCACGCGTATTCGCAGGGATTCGAGTCCGCGCGCTGGCGGCGCGCATTCAATGCGGGTGCGCGCCCGCAGCGACTCCTGTTCGCCAGCACGGGCACGAAGGACCCGAAGGCGCCCGACACTTTGTACGTCAAGGGACTCGTCGCGCCGCTCACCGTTAATACAGTGCCGGAAGCGACGCTCAAGGCTTTCGCGGATCACGGTGAGCTCGGTCCTGCGCTTACCGCCGATGGCGGTGACTGCGAGTTGGTGCTCGCGGAATTCCGCAAGACAGGCGTGGACCTCGATTCACTGGCGGCAAGGCTGCAGGAAGAGGGGGCCGCTGCGTTCGCGGCTTCATGGAGCGGACTGCTGGGAGTCATCGCTTCCAAGAGCGCAGCGACCGCGAAAGCGGGCTGAGCCGCGTATGACCAATCCCATTCCTCCACTCTTGCAGCGTCCGGCCTGGACGGCCCTGCAAGCTCACCAGAAGAAAATTGCGCCGATGCATCTGCGCAAGCTGTTTGCGGACGACCCCCACCGCGGGGAACGTCTCACGCTTGCGTCCTGCGGTATCTATCTCGACTACTCCAAGAACCGTATCAGCGACGAGACCATGGGGTTGCTCCTGCAACTCGCGGAACAGTCCGGCCTGCGCGAGCGCATCCACGCCATGTTCCGTGGTGAGCACATCAATGTTTCCGAGAACCGCGCCGTCATGCATGTTGCGTTGCGCGCGCCCAGGGGCATCTCGATGTTCGTGGATGGGGCGAATGTGATGCCCCAGGTGCACGAGGTGCTCGACAAGATGAGCGACGCCGCGACCCGGATTCGCAGCGGCGAATGGAAAGGCCACACCGGCAAGCGCATCCGCAATGTCGTCAACATCGGGATTGGGGGATCGGACCTCGGGCCCGTGATGGCATACGAGGCGCTCAAGCACTATAGCGAGCGGAGCATGACGTTTCGCTTCGTATCGAATGTCGATGCGACCGACTTCTCCGAAGCCGTCCGTGACCTCGATCCGGCCGAGACGTTGTTCATCATCGCTTCGAAGACCTTTACGACGCTCGAGACGATGACCAACGCCAGGGCGGCGCGGGCGTGGTCGGTTCAGGGCCTCAAGGTCGACGCGAGCGGAGAGCAGGGCGCCGTCGCGAAACATTTCGTGGCGGTCTCCACCAATGCAGCGGAAGTATCGAAGTTCGGCATCGATGTGACGAACATGTTCGAGTTCCGGGACTGGGTCGGCGGCCGCTATTCGATGGATTCGGCGATCGGACTGTCGACGATGCTGGCCATCGGGCCGGGCCATTTCCGCGCGCTGCTCGACGGGTTTCATGAGATGGACGAGCACTTTCGCATCACGCCCTTCGAACGCAATCTGCCGGTGGTCATGGGTCTGCTGCGTGTCTGGTACAACAATTTTCTCGGCGCGCAGACCGCAGCCGTGTTGCCCTACGAACAGTACCTCAAGCGTTTTCCCGCCTACCTGCAGCAGCTGACGATGGAGAGCAACGGCAAACGGGTGACGCTCGACGGCAAGCCGGTCGCATACGATACCGGCCCTATCTACTGGGGCGAGCCCGGCACGAACGGACAACATTCCTTCTACCAGCTGATTCATCAGGGTACGCGGCTGATTCCCTGCGACTTCATCGCGTTCGCCCAGCCGCTGAATCCATTGGGCGAGCAGCACGATATGCTGCTGGCCAACGTGTTTGCACAGGGCGAAGCGCTCGCCTTCGGCAAGACGCCCGACGAGGTCAAGGCCGAGGGATCGCCCGACTGGCTCGTGCCGCACCGTACGTTCGAGGGCAATCGGCCCTCGAACACGCTTTTGCTGCTCGGACCCCTGACGCCGGCGGCGCTCGGCAAGCTCGTTGCGCTGTACGAGCACAGCGTGTTTACGCAGGGAGCAATCTGGAGCATCGACTCCTTCGACCAGTGGGGCGTCGAACTGGGCAAGGTGCTCGCGCAACGGATTCTCCCTGAGCTCACCGCTGACGGAGCTGCGATGCTCGGACATGACAGTTCCACCAACGCGCTCATCCGGCGCTATCGCGATCTCAAGGCAGCAACCGGGGCGCGGGAGTAGTTAGTGCTGCGCGAGCAGCTCAATCTCGCGGCCACCATTGCCCCGCGCCACCGTATCTTCACGGTGGTGACACATGAATGGCGTCATCGGCTGGAAGATCCGCTGTGGTTTCTGCCCAGGTCGAACGTGCTCAGCCAGCCGGAAAGGGTTGGCACCGCCCACGGTATTCTGCTGGCGTTGTTACGGATCGCGAAGCACGATTCAGACGCCTCGATAGTGCTCCTGCCTTCGACGCAACTCGCTCGCGCACCCTTCGAAGGATCGTTCCTAGAATCGCTCCGCGACGCCACCATCGAGCTAGCCGGTGAACCGTGGAATGTCGTGCGGCTGAGCGTCGAGCCCTATCCGCCCGATGCCCACGTCATCGTGGGCCGCGCGCAGCCGCTGCTCAAGCTCTTCGACCCGGAACTGGTGGCGGTCATGCAGGAGATCGATGAGCGCACGCCTGACATTCGCGCCGATCCAATCGTCGCCGCGGACTTTCTCGAGCGCCTGAGTCTGCCGCACCTCGACTTCCATCGACACGTGCTTCAGGGAAACCTGGCATGAACTTGCAAACGGTGGTCGGCGTTCTCCTGGATTGTCGACGACCTCAGGGCGCTGGCGGATCCCAGGGCGCGATCATCAGGTTGATGTCGCTATCCGGCTTGAATCGAGCCAGCACAGCGGCGGCGCGCGCATATTCGGGATTGCGATACGCCCATGCCGCCCTCAAAAACAATTCAAGAGATAGTTCGCTGGGTTCGCGTTTCGGGTCGGAATAGGGGAATTCCGACTCGCGGCCGACATAGGGCAGCAGAAAGTCGATGGCCACCTTGAGGCCACGTCCATCGGCAGTCGCCGAACCCCACACGTCTTTTCCCACACAGCGCGCAAGATCGGCAACACCGGTGGCCGCCTGCAAGGCGAACAAGGAATAGTGAAGGGGGCGGGTGCGTTCGAGCTCGCGCGGCATCTTTCCGTCGGGCTCGATCTGTTGCGGAATTCGATTCTGCGCCACACGGTCGACGGCAGCGCGCGCGATATCGATGCGACGTGCGAACAGCGAGAACTGCGTGAGCTGGTAGTCATACCAGAGCCCGTGGTTGTTAGCCGCTGAGCCCTCCTCGATTCCCGTGGGACTGGTCAGCATCCAGTCGACGTAGTCGGAAAACCATTTCTCAAGTCCCGCCTGTTCCGCCTTTGATAGCGCTTTCGAGGGAGCCATCAACCCAATGCCTTCGACCACGCGCAGCAGCCGGAACGTATCGAGCACTCCTTCGGCACGCCCGGGAGTACGGCCGGGAATGCCTTGCGCAAACTTCGCGTTCGGATT
>Ga0193717_1000376_pt1 | contig 31394 bp, 33 predicted proteins | sample U2c2metaG_FD_145900 | JGI IMG/M metagenome (GOLD analysis project Ga0193717, IMG submission 145900) | Soil microbial communities from a riparian zone of the East river system, Colorado, United States - U2c2 | ecosystem: Environmental > Terrestrial > Soil > Riparian zone | place: USA: East River... | reverse complement strand
TTCATCCTCATGAACGAGGGCTACCCCTGCATCTTCTGGTACGACTACTACAACCTCGGCCTCGCGCGACCTGGCACTCCCAACGGCATCGACGCTCTCATCGACGCGCACCATAAATACGCCGACGGAGAAGCCTGCATCCTGCACGCCGATCCAGACCTCTACATCCTCCAGCGCAGCGGAATCGAAGGCCGTCCCGGCTGCATCTATGTGCTGAACAACCTCGGCGATAAGTGGTCCGGCACCTCCGTTAAAACACGGTGGAAGAACCAGAAGTTCAGGCCCGTAGCCTGGGACGGACACGATATCGCCCATCCCGACGAGCGCACCACCGACGGCGAAGGCAACGCCGAGTTTCCTGCTCCGCCACGCGGATACGCCGTCTACGCTCCAATCTTTGAATAAGCAGAAGGGGTTCAAATCATCCGGTAAAGCCCGGATGCTATCCTTAATCTATGAAATTCGGCGTTCTGGTCTTTCCGGGCTCCAACTGTGATCACGACACCTATAACGTCATCGAAAACCTGGTCGAGCAGCCGGTCACCTTCCTCTGGCATGCATCCGAAGACCTTCAGGGCTGCGATGCCATCCTCGTTCCCGGAGGCTTCGCCTATGGCGACTACCTCCGCACCGGGGCCATCGCGAAGTTTGCACCCGTCATGCAGTCCGTCATCAAATTCGCAAACAGCGGCGGCCTGGTCTTCGGCATCTGCAACGGTTTTCAGATTCTCTGCGAATCAGGACTTCTTCCCGGCGCATTGATGCGCAATGCCAATCAGCACTACATCTGCAAACAGGTCCATCTCCGCACCGAGACCGCAGACTCCCCCTTCACCCATGGCATAAAGCGCGGGCGCGTCCTGCAGATGCCTATCGGACACATGGAGGGCAACTACTTCTGCGATGCCGATACGCTGGCAAAGCTCAAAGCAGAGGACCGCATCGCCTTCCGTTACGCGACGGCTGCTGGCGAGATCACCCCGGCGGCCAATCCCAATGGCTCACTGGAAAACATCGCGGGCGTGCTCAGCGAGGGCCGCAATGTGCTCGGGATGATGCCTCATCCCGATCGCTCCAGCGAAAGTCTTCTCGGTTCTGCCGACGGCCTTCTCCTCTTTCGTTCCTTGGTTGAATCTCTCGCTCTGGCGCATTAGCGCGTTCGTCTTGCCAACCGTCACATGTCATGGATGGAATTTATTAAGCGATGATCGACATTCATCATCATCTTCTCTGGGACCAGGATGATGGCTCAACCAGCCTTGAGCTCTCTATCGAAATGGCGCAGATGGCCGCTGGCGACGGCATTACCCATATCGCCTGCACACCTCACGCCAACGGCTACTACGATTACAACCCGGAGCAGATCGCGGCCAAGATCGCCGAGCTGCAGCGTCTGCTTCAGCAGCGAAATATTCCCATCACGCTCGGCCAGGGCTGCGACTTCCACACCTCCTACGACAACATTCAGCTGGCGCACAGCGAGCCCGCGCGCTTCTCCCTCAATGGCGGAGCCTATCTTCTGGTGGAACTGCCCGACCACGCTCTCCCGCCCACGCTGCACGAAGTCTTCTACCAGATGCAGCTCGACGGCGTGATCCCTATCCTCACTCATCCCGAGCGCAATCTCACGCTGCAGAAAGATATCTCGCGCATCAAGGGTTGGATGCGAGGCGGCGTTCTCGTTCAGGTCACCGCCGGATCCGTCCTCGGCAAGATGGGAAAGACCGCCCAACGCATCGCGCACGAGCTTCTATCCAAACATTGGGTACACTTCCTCGCCACGGACGCGCACAACGTCACCTCACGACCGCCGAAGATGCGTGAGGCCATGGAGCTGGTCGCAGAAAAGTACGGCTCCGACTACGCCCATCTCCTCTGCGTCTCCAATCCGCTGGCAGCCTTCATGAACAAGCCCATGCAGCCGCAGCTTGAACCGCTCGATCTTTACGAAGACACGACACAAAAGAGCTGGTGGCAACGCCTCACAGGGCGTTAACCCACTACGAAGGCAACGCCACAAAAAAAATGTTAAAGGGCGATTGACCATACTGGATTATAGGGTGGCTTAATCATTCGACCCTCACCGCACACCTATCGCGGTATCCTTCGGTTGTGCTCCCAGCCCTTAGCACGATCGTTCTGCTCCCCGCCGATGCCAGCGCGCACGGGCCCGCGCTCGATCATCACCTGCTGCTCAATCTCTGGATCATCCTCGGCCTTGCCGCTTTCGCACATGTTCTTCTCCTCGCAGGTCTCTCCTTGCGTCGATCCAGTCAACCGGTCCATCTCTGGACCATCGAATACCTTCCGCTGGCCCTTCTGGCAATCCTCTTCTCCGCACTAGCCGTTCGCGCCGAACAGCTCTGGGCAGAGACCCGCTACACTGGTTCCTCGCCTGAGGCCACGCAGATCGAAGTTACCGGCCTCCAGTTCGCCTGGTACTTCCGCTATCCCGGACCCGACGCCACCTTCGGCACGACACAGCCTCGCTTCGCCTCTGCTCCCGAGGGCAATCCCATTGGCATCGACCCCGCCGACCCTCACTCCGCCGACGATCTCGTCACCTCCGAGCTCGTCATTCCTGCAGATCGTGAGATCGACTTGACCCTCCACGCCCAGGACGTCATCCACGGCTTCGCCGTCCCTGAGCTTCGCCTCAAGCAGAACGCCGTTCCCGGCGAGAACATCCACATCCACTTCACCGCGACCAGACCGGGCATCTACGCCATTCTCTGCACCCAGCTCTGTGGCACAGGCCACTACCGCATGAACGCCAACCTGCGTGTCGTCGCGCCCGACGAGTTCCAGGCATGGATCGCTGCCAGAGAAAAGGCGGCTCACCCATGACTCCCCCCAGCCCACCCAAAAACTCCAGTCTCTATTCCCTATCCCCGGGTCCGTCGCTCTTCTCCACCGACCACCGCGCCATCGGCCGTCAATACCTCGCACTCGCCCTCTTCGCTGTTGTCATCGGAACTCTGCTCTCGCTACTCATGCGCGCCCATCTCGTCTGGCCCGCATGGGCTGTGCCCCTTTACGGCCCCATCCTGCCTGAGGGATATCTCTCGCTCGTCACCCTGCACGGCACCATCATGCTCTTCTTCGTGCTCACGACGGCACCACAGTCCGGATTCGGCAACCTGATCCTTCCCGCGCAGATCGGCGCGCGACAAATGGCTTTCCCACACCTCAACGCAGCCAGCTTCTGGCTGACGGCGCTTGCGCTGATCGTTCTGCTCGCATCCCCCTTTGTCCCCGGAGGCGCGGCCATCTCCGGATGGACCGCCTACCCTCCGCTCAGCGCCGTCGCCTCCGCCGGCCCCGGACAGGCCGCGGGGATGGATCTCTGGCTCGCTTCCATCGCTCTCTTTGCCGTCGCCTCTACCCTCAGCTCCATCAATACACTCGTCACCGTCGCGCGTCTGCGCTGCGAAGGCATGACCTGGAATCGCCTCCCCCTCACCGTCTGGGGATGGTTCACCGCGGCACTCCTGAGTGTGATCGCCTTCTCTGTCCTGCTCGCCGCATTACTCCTGCTCTATTGCGATCGCCATGCCGGAACCAGCTTCTTCCTACCCACAGGCGACCTCATCAACGGAGTCATCCATACGCACGGCAATGGAAGTCCGCTCCTCTGGCTGCATCTCTTCTGGTTCTTCGGCCATCCCGAGGTCTATATCGCCATTCTTCCCGGCATGGGGCTCACCTCCATGGTGTTGGCAAACTTCAGCCATCGCCGCGTCTTCGGCTATCGTCTGATGATCGCGACCACGCTGCTCATCGGCCTGCTGGGAATCCTCCTCTGGGGCCACCATATGTTTGTCGCCGGGCTGAACCCCTTCGCCAGTACAGCCTTCTCTGCGACCACCATCGCGATTGCCTTGCCCGCCTCCGCCAAGGTTCTCAGCTGGATCGCCACCATCTGGCGGGCCCGTCCCCACTACAGTTCCGCCATGCTCTTCGCCCTCGGCTTCGTCTCTCTCTTCATCACCGGCGGACTCACCGGCCCCATCCTCGCCCAGCCCATACTCGACGAGTACCTCCACAACACCTTCTTCGTCGTCGCCCACTTCCACCTCATCATGGCCATGGCCGGTATCTTTGGGCTCTTCAGCGCCACGTATTACTGGTTTCCCCTGCTCTCGGCCACCTCGCGCCACCCCGGCTGCCTGCTCTCCGAACGCCTCGGACGCTGGCACTTCTGGCTAACACTCGTGGGAGCCTACGCGACCTTTCTTCCTATGCACTTCACCGGACTCGCCGGCGAGCCACGTCACTACGCTCAACTCACCGAGATTCCCAACGCTGCAGGACGCATGCTCGCAGCCACTGTTCCGCTCAATCTCCACATCACCTACGCCGCGATCTTTCTCGCCGCCGCGCAGCTTGTCTTCCTCGCCAACCTCATCCGCAGCCTGAGGCATCCTGCCCCCTCGCCCCCCAATCCCTGGCATGCCACCACCCTCGAGTGGCATCCGGCCTTGCATCCCCGCGCGCGCCTCGATGCATCTGACGCCCTGAAGGTGCTCCGTGGTCCCTGCGATTACAGGACGCCCGACTCCGGAAAAGCTTTCTTCGTCACACAGTGGAATCATGAAGCCACACCGGACATAAAACCGGAGTAAGCTGTCAGCAGGGGTCGTTTTCGAAGAGGCCGACATGCCATCGACAATCACACCGATCAACACAGAGTGGGAAAAGAAACGCCGCCTGGACGATCACGACAGCGGACACGGTCGCCGTCCCCCTACCGACAAACGCACCGGCGGCGGAGGCGATAACGACAACTGGAACGACCGCCCCCAGGGTCGCCGCGGACCTCGTGAAAAGCTGAGCCGCGCCCGCCTCGGCCTCTTTTTCGCTCTCGCCGGCGACACCATGTTCTTCGTCGCCATCGTCAGCGCCTTCTTCGTCGCCCAGGGAACCAGCCACATCGACGCCTACAACCGCTACATCAATGAATGGTTCCCAACCGCCGTTCCTCCTATCCTCTGGCTCAACACCGCCGTCCTTCTGCTAAGCTCCGTCACCATGGAGATCGCCCGCCGAACCATGTTCCGTGAAAACGACGTCATGGACGAGTGGCTCGGCCTGGGCAAGCCCATTACCCGCCGGGCACTCCCCTGGCTCACTGCTACCACCGTACTCGGCCTGCTCTTCCTGGCCGGACAGGCTGAAGCGTGGAGACAGTTAGGCCTGCAGCATGTCTTCTTCGCCTCCAACCCAAGCAGTCACTTCTTCTACCTCATTACCTATACCCACGCCTTTCACCTCTTCCTGGGCATCGGAGCGCTAGGTGCCTCGCTGATCACGCTCTACGCCTCCCGCCAGTTGGAAACGCGTCAGATCCTCGTCGACTGCACCGCCTGGTACTGGCACACGATGGGCCTGTTCTGGATCTTCCTCTTCGTCCTGCTGGCCTTCTTCCAGTGATCCGGTCTCCGCTCTGCCGCATTACCCTGACCTTCGCCGTCGCCGCTCTCCTCTTCGCAACACCCTTATCCGTCCACGCGCAAGGGTGCGTGCAATGTCGCGACAACGCAGCCTCTACCCCGCTCGCAACGCGCCGAGCCTACCGTCACGCTATTTTCCTGCTGACTCTGACTGCCTCCGGGATCTTCATCAGCACGGTCGCAATGCTTCGCCGCCCCCGCTAGGGCAGTTTCCTGCCAGAAATAGAGCAACAAGCGGGGATAGAGCTGAAAGAGGCCATCCCTTTGAACAAAAAAGGGGCGTCATTCCGAGCGAAGTCGAGAGCCTGCCCTGAGCGAAGTCGAATGGGAATCCCTGTATTTTGCTTTTGCCCTCTCCCAGGAGAGAACCGGCCGAACGCGCTGATAAGCTACACTTCGCCTGTGCAGGATCCCAAACCTCACCCGCCATCCCGCTCCGGTCCAGGCATCAAAATCGCCTGGTTCCTGCTGGGAATATCGTTTGTAGTCTCGCTGATCTCGTCCGTGACGATGATCTTCCAGACCCTCAGCTGGATTCGTCAGCGTGGAGCGACCGTCCCGGCATGGCTCAACTCTCTCACCCTGTTGAGTGAATGGATCTTCGCGTTGAGCTCTCTTGGTTTGCTGGTGCTGGTCGTGGTGACCATCTTTCGAAGCCATCGGGAGTAAAAGCGCGCAGCCCACCCGCTGCGCGCTCCCGTTTTCCTAGTGCTTCTTCTTCGCGGCTGCCTTCGCCGGAGCCTTCTTCGCGGGGGCCTTCACAGCCGCCTTCTTCACAGCCGCTTTCGCGGGGGCTTTCTTCGCAGGAACCGGCTTGTGGGCAACCACTTTCTTGGCCGGCACCGCTTTTTTCGCGGGCGCAGCCTTGGCCGGAACCTTCTTCGCAGCGGCCTTCACCGGCGGTTTTGCGGATGCCTTCTTCGCAACCACCGTCACCGGAGCCTTCTTCGCGGCAGTAGGAGCAGCCTTCTTGGCAGGTGCCTTAGCTGCCTCTTTCGCAGGTGCTGCAGCTTTCTTCGCAGCTACAGGGGCAGGAGCCTTGGCACCGCTCTTCTTCGCCGCAGCCTTCTCCGGTTTAGCCCCAGCTGCACCGCTCTCCATCGGTTCAGCGCCCTCGGCGGCTATCGCCTCACCCAGCGCTTCCGTCGCTGCGGCAGCCTTCTTTCGGCTCTTCGGAGCCTTCGGCTCCTTCCGGCCTGCACGAGCACGGCGCAGGTTTACCGGCGGCGGAGGCGCCGGCGGTGAGTATGGCTCAAGAAACGCCTTCTGCTCTTCCACCGTCGACAAGTGATTGTCCATCATCTCGAAGAACAACTTCTCCAACAGCTCGTCATATTCAGGCAGATCCGGGGTAATCCGCATCTCCTGCATCACCGTGTACGGAATCCGCTGCCTTGCCTGCGGCCAATCGGTGTAGAAACTCTTCAGTTTGTTCTGAACTCCGCCAGCCTTTGAATGATGCGCGGCCCAAAGCACCGAAGCCGGTGGCGCCGAGTGCAGCAGCTTCCATGCCAGCGACGGCGTCGCCGCCTCCTTGCCGGAGAGCTGTGCTGCGAACGCCTTGCCAGCTTCCTCCAGAGCCTCAATCTCCTGGACAAAGCCCTGCCGGATGAAACTCTTCTTCAGCGCATCAACATCCTTCGGGGCCATCTTGGCCGTTAGTAAAGGAAAGTTCGCCGCCGAAGACTCGGCGTAGATCCCATGAATCTGTAGCTGCAGCTGCGCGTCACGAAGCTTCACCAACTCCGCCGCATTCGCCTTGCTCAAGGCCACGGTCGGGTTCAGGTACTTCATCCAGCCTTCGGCTTCCAGTCGGCCCAATACCCGCAGCGGATCTTCCTCATGGAAGATCTCCTCGGTCTCATAGCCGCGCTGCCATGTCGACAGGGTGGAGATGTAGCCCTCTTCCTTCCCCGTCTCGTAGCGGCTGCGCGTCCGTTCGTCCATCTGCCAACCCAGCCGAGCCATAAGCCGTACCGCCCGGATCATGCGGACCGGGTCTTCGATGAAGCCGTAGTTGTTCACCAGCCGCAACTCGCGGTTCTCAATATCGGCGACGCCGTTCAGCGGATCCATCAACAGCCCGTACGATCCCTCATTCAGGGACAGGGCCATCGCATTGGCAGTAAAGTCTCTCCGACGCAGGTCGTCCAGGATCGTCGCCGGCTTGTAGACCGGCTTACCCGGTTTCGGGTAGGTCACCGAAAGCGTTGAACCGATCTCCAGCCGGACACCGCCTGGAAAGCTGGCAAAAAAAGCCTGTGTCGGCTCGGCGTCGCCAGTTATCTTTCCACCAGCTTTTTCTATATCTTTCTTTAACTTAGGCGCATTTCCCTGAACTACTACATCAAGGTCGCGAACCGGAGATCCGCTCGTCAGATCGCGTACCGCCCCGCCTACCAGAAAAGAGGTAAGTCCTTTTGCGCGAGCCACTTCTCGTACTTTATCGAGTGCGTCCTGTTGCGCCTTCGAAAGCCGGTTCTCCAGAAGATAAATGTAATCGGCCATATCGGTTGCAATCGCTCCAAGCCGGTCTTAAACGCCGATCTCCGCACACTTGCCCTTGCATAAGCCACGGATAATCAATCGTTTAGAAAGGTCTCACTACCGAGACACAAAAGCTGACTGTAACACAGCGTTGGTAAATTGACTACTCTACACGCAGCTTTTCGACGAATCCAGGGACCGCATGCGACAATCCGCCAAGGAACTCAATGTCTTCGGCGCACAAAAAGGTCATTGTCCGTAGGCTCTTCGGCGACACTCTTCCCGGCTACCTTCCTCTCTCCGGGTTCGTGCGCCAACGCGCCTCTGAGAAGGACCGCGTCATCGATCTACTGGATCTCTCCGGCCGTGTCCTTCAGATTGCCCTGTCCGAAATCAAACACATCTGCTACGTTCGCGACTTCAATCTCAACGATCCCATGAACCCGGAGCGACTTACCCGCCGCACCTTCCTCGCCCGTCCCCGTACCGAGGGTCTCTGGCTGAGGCTCACCTTCCAGGGCCAATCCACCCCCTCCAACGAGCCTGAGCAGTTTGAGGGCCTGGCCCCACTCGATGTCACCCTGCTCGACGATATTCTCAACGACGCCGGACTCTTCCTCATTCCCCCCGACGTCCGCTCCAACACGCAGCGCATCTATATCCCGCGTTCTGCTGGCCGTCATCACCACCCCGTCACGCAAGAAATCCGCCCCGGGAGCCTCCACCATCACTTTGCAGGAGGATCTCTTCCGCTCACTCCCGCCCAACGCCCGGCCGAACTAGGAAATCAGGGCAGGGACGAACATTTCCCGGATCTGTACTCGTCCCCATCCTCGCCCTTCCCTCTCCCTATAAAATCCCTCCATGAAGCTCGCCGAATTAGCCCAGCACCTTGGAGCCACCCTTCAGGGCGACCCCGCCATCCTCATCACCGGCGTCGCCTCCATCGAGACCGCAGGCCCCGGCGACCTTACCTTCGTGGCCAATCCGAAATATGCGGCCCTCGCCCGCACCACCCGGGCCGGAGCCGTCCTCGTCGAACCTGACTTTACTGAAATCTCAGCCTCCACCCTGCGGATTACAAATCCTTATCTCGCCTTTGCCCGGGCCATCGAGCTCTTCTACCAGTCGCCTGCCTATCCCCCCGGCATCCACCCAACTGCCGTCATTTCTCCTTCGGCAAAGATCGGCGCGAATCCTCATATCGGGGCCTATGTGGTCATAGGAGACAACGTTATCCTCGGCGACAACGCGGTACTCCTTCCCCATGCGGTGGTCTACAACCACGTGCGCGCCGGAAACAATCTCCTCCTCCACTCCCACGCCGTTGTCCGCGAACACTGCCGGCTCGGCAATAACGTCGTCCTTCAGAACGGCGCGATCGTTGGGGCCGACGGCTTCGGATTCGCCCGCCAAAGCGATGGAAGCTGGTACAAGATCCTGCAATCCGGTCCCGCCGTCCTCGAGGACAACGTTGAAATCCAGGCCAATGCCTGCATCGACCGCGCCTCCATCGGGGAGACCCGCATCGGTAACGGCGCCAAGGTCGACAACCTCGTCCAGGTCGGCCACGGCTCGACCGTGGGGACCAACACTCTTCTCTGCGCCCAGGTCGGTCTTGCCGGATCGACCATCATCGGCAAAGGCGTCATCCTGGCCGGACAGGTCGGTGTCGCCGGTCACTGCACCGTCGGAGACGGCGCCATCGCCACCGCGCAGAGTGGAATCCCCGGCGACGTTGCCCCCGGCAAAGTCGTCAGCGGCTATCCGGCGATCGATAACCGTCAATGGCTCCGCACCGTTGCTCTGATCAACCGCCTGCCCGAACTCCTCCGGGGAATAAAAGCCTCCGCAAAGCCTTAGAACCAGTCCAATAACTCGAAACCTCGTCATCTCAACCGGAGGCGCTTCGTCGCGCCGCAGATGGCCCAATACCCCGTCATCTCGACCGGAGGCGCGCAGTTTTCACCGCGCGCCGGAGTGGAGAGATCCCTGTATTTAGCCTTTGCTCTTGCCCTTGTCCGGTTCGTCTATAGAAACCCAGCAAGTTTGGGACAGGTTCTTAGAGCTTGCCGCCAAAAATGTACAACACCTGTTGACCAAAATGTAATATTTTGCATCTATAGGACTAATGATCGCTGAACCACCCGACAACGGTATTAGTGTGTCCACGAAGATCCCGGATGTACGCGTTCTGCTGCTCGATGATGAGCCTGCAAATTTACACCTTCGAACTGCGATTCTCCGGCAGCACGGTTATTACTGTGTTCCTGCTTCGACGATTGAAGAAGCGACCGAGGCCTTCAGCAACATCGATATCGCCGTGCTCGACTACCACTTGGGCTCAGGCCGTTTCGGCACCGAAGTCGCCTCGCACCTGCGCCGTAATCGGCCCCACGTTCCCATCATCATCCTCTCCGCCACCCTCGAACGTCACTTCGGCGGCGCCGAGGATATGCACCTTCTTAAGGGCTACAGCTCCGTCGAGGATCTTCTCTCGGCGCTCAGTTCGTTGAAAGCCAAACGGCTCGGCGCGCCGGTCGTCGTCGATGCCCGCGACTTCTTCTACTCCCGAATCTCCCTCGCGATCGGCTCCGACGTCCTCGTGCAGATCTTCGACGACCACGGCGTATGGCTCTATTGCAACGACCCCGCCGCTGAGTATCTCGGTCAATCCCGCGACTGGTTTCCCGGCCGCTGTGTCTTCGACGAGATGCCAACCCTCATGCGGGACTGGCGCGATGTGCTGCGCACCGTTGCTCAGACCCGTGAGACCTATATCGATCGCACCCGGCGCGGCCTGCTCGCTCTTCCCCGTACAGGAGAGCAGAATGCTACCTGGAGCGTTCTGGCATTCCCTATCACCCTCCACGACGCGCGCACCGGAGTCCTGCTAACCGCTCGTATCCTCGAGCGCTCCTCCCCCTTCTCCGCCTGACGCCAAGGCCTTCCTGCAATTTCATAAGGCCCATGCCCACAAAAGTTCGTCATTCTGAGCGCAGCGGAGCCGAAGAATCCCTGTATTTCGCCGGTGCGGACCAGAATCTATCCTCACCAAGTCCCTTGAGAACGCGAACCGTCACCCTCCCCTGTTACGCTTTAAACCTGTATGCGTCCTCTCCGCTGCCTTGCATTGCTCCCCGTGCTCTTGTTCGCTGGTTGTCACTCCCCCTACGTTGAAGCCACCGTATCGAACCGAACCCCTCAGCGACTCCAGCTCGTCGAAGTCGATTACCCCAGCGCGAGCTTCGGAACCCAGATCCTCGCTCCCGGTGCCGACTTCCATTACCGCTTCAAAGTCCTCGGACACGGCAAGCTCAAGCTCACCTACACCGATGCCGCAAATAAGGAACAGAAGTCCGAAGGACCTGACCTCAACGAAGGAGCCGAGGGACCGCTTCACATCCTCATCGAGCCCAGCGGAATCCAGTGGCAAAACCGCACCGCCATTCGTTGAAGAAACAGCAACGAGATCCTTCTTTTTAAATTCCTTCTGAAGTCCACTTACTTCTGAAGATGGGCCCGCCGAAGAAGCACGACTCTCCCCTCGCATTCGGTTTTTCATCGCATGCTTGGAAACGTCCCTTCTGTTTCGGCCGTCTAAACCGACATGAGTATGCAACAAGTAAAACTCGGTTCACAGGGCGCGGTCGTCTCCCGCATGGGGCTCGGCTGTATGGGAATGAGTGAGTTCTACGGCGAACGCAACGACGAAGAGTCCGCAGCAACCCTCCTTCGCGCCCTCGACCTCGGCATCAACTTCCTCGATACCGCAGACACCTATGGCATCGGCGACAACGAAGAGCTGATTGGCAAAACCATTCGCTCGCGTCGCGACGAAGTCCTCCTCGCCACCAAGTTCGCCCACATCCGCAAGAAAGACGATCCCTCGTTCTTGCAGATCAGCGGCAAGCCCGAATACGTCAAATCTGCCTGCGATGCCTCTCTCAAGCGTCTCGGCATGGATCACATCGATCTCTACTATCAGCACCGAGTCGACCCCGAAGTTCCAATCGAAGACACCGTCGGCGCCATGGCCGAGCTCGTCAAAGCAGGCAAGGTGAAGTATCTCGGCCTCTCCGAGGCATCCCCCGCCACCATCCGCCGTGCCCATAAGGTCCATCCCATCACCGCTCTCCAGACCGAGTACTCCCTCTGGGAACGCCACGTCGAAGACGAGATCATCCCGACCGTCCGCGAACTCGGCATCGGCTTCGTTCCCTACTCCCCGCTGGGCCGAGGCTTCCTCACAGGAACCATCACCAAACCCAGCGACTTTGCCAGCGGAGACTCCCGCGCGGAGCGCTATCCCCGCTTTGCCGGTGAAAATTTCGACAGGAACCAGGTCCTCGTCGGCCGCGTTCGCGCCATCGCCGAGCGCCATGGTGTAACGCCAGGCCAACTCGCGCTGGCGTGGGTGCTCGCCAAAGGCGAAGATTTCGTTCCCATCCCCGGCACCAAACGTAGGAAATACCTTGAAGAAAATGCGGCCGCTGCCAACATCAAACTTACCCAGGCTGAGGTTGCAGAACTGGAAGCGGCTGTTCCTCAGGGTGAAATCGCTGGCGATCGCTACGCCGCAGCCAACATGCAGCGAATCGACCAGGGAAAATAACTCCACCGCAAAATCCAACCGGGTTTTTCCAATTATCCCGGGCCTCAAAAGCGAGGCCTGGGAAGAGCCGCGGTTTTAAACAGTGTCATCTTTCGGTTTGCCGGCAAGACTAATCCTTCCAGACTGTTTCAACCACTCCTTAGGCCTCTCATGCGTTGGAGGTCTTTCACCGTCCCTGGGGTAAGCTTGGAACATGTCTCGCGGTTACTTCATCACCTTCGAAGGTCTCGACGGCTCCGGCAAGACCACCCAGCTCCGCCGCCTCGCCGCCTGGCTCGAATCCGAAGGCCACAAAGTTATCACTCTCCGCCAACCCGGAGGCACTGCTCTCGGCGACCGCATTCGTTCCATCCTGCTTGACTCCCGTTCCGAAGCAACCCTCGGCCCCATCGCTCCCCTCGCCGAGATGGCACTCATGTTCGCCGACCGGGCCCAGGCCATCCACGAGATCATTCTTCCCGCGCTCTCATCCGGCGCCATCGTCCTCTGCGATCGCTACACCGACTCCTCCGAGGCCTATCAGGGCGCCGGCCGCGAGCTCGGATCCGAGCGCATCCTGGCCATGCACCACGCCGTCTGCGACAACCTGCAGCCCGATCTCACGCTCCTCCTCCTCCCCTCGCTCGAGGCCTCCCTTCACCGTGCCCGCCGTCGTAACCAACGCAGCACGCAGCAACGAGGAACCGACGAAAATCGCTTCGAACGCGAGGATGACAACTTCTATCGCCGTATCTATCAAGCCTACGAGACCATCGCCGTGCGCGAGCCCGGACGCGTAGCAGCTATCCGTGACGACGCCTCCATCGACCGGATCGAAGACCGCATCCGTGAGATTGTCGCCGCGCGTATCCCCGCCACCGTCATCTAAAATCCCATCTCCATCATCTAAATTTGTGATGGAGGACGTCCTTCTGAACCTTTACAAAAGTGTCATCCTGAGCGAAGCGCAGCGGAGTCGAGGACCTGCGGTTCGCTTCAACAGCCTGTAGCCTTTGCTGCGAATCGAGAGCGGATCAACGGATGAATATCCCGATATACCCCGATCATCCATGAGCAACAACTGGAACCTTCCTCCCGGCCTGCCGCACTCGCTGCCCTTCTACGCCTTCAAACCGTGGGTCAAGCTTGGTGAGCCTATCCGGCTCTTCGAGTATCTCCACCGCACCTACGGCTCTATCGCCCACTACCGCTTCATGGGTACGCCCATCGTCTTCGTCAACGAACCCGACTACATTCGCGAGATCCTCGTCACCCAAGCATCATCCTTCGTCAAGGAGCGCACCGTCCGCCGCATGAAGATTCTGCTCGGCGAAGGCCTCATCACCTCCGACGATCCCATCCACATCCGCCAGCGCCGCATCGCCGCCCCAGCCTTCCATCGTCAGCGCATCGCCGCCTATGCCGATCAGATCGTATCCAGCGCAGAGCATCACGTCTCCCAGTGGCAGCCCGGCCAGACCCTCGATATCTCAGCCGCTATGATGTCCCTCTCGCTCGAGATCGTCGCCCGTACCCTCTTCGACACCGAGGTTACCGACGACATCCGCCGCATCAACGACGAGGTCAACACCATCATGGACCTCTACAACTTCCTCATCGCCTTCCCCCGCATGGAAGACTTCCTGCACCTCCCCATTCCCGGTGTCATGAAGTTCCGCCGATCGAAGGCAAGGCTCGACAAAGTCGTCAATCGCCTCATCGCCGAGCACAAGCGCGAAGGCATCGACAAAGGTGATCTCCTCTCGATGCTCATCAGCAGCCGCGACGAGCAGGCTGACAGCTCCGGCCGCTACACCGGCATGTCCGATGAGCAGATCCGCGACGAGGTCCTCACCATCTTTCTGGCCGGCTACGAGACCACGGCCAACGCTCTCGCCTGGACCTGGTATCTACTCTCGCAAAATCCAGAGGCCGAAGCAAAACTCCACGCAGAGCTCGATCAGGTTTTAGGAATACCCGCGTCAGAAAGACCTGCCGGAAATGTGTCATCCCGACCGGACCCTGAGCGAGCAGAACGAGTCGAAGGGGCAGTGGAGGGACCTGCGGTTTCTCTCACCCATCGCCTCCCCACCCTCGCCGATTATCCTGCGCTCCGTTACACCGAGCAGGTCTTCGCCGAGTCCATGCGTCTCTATCCCCCTGCCTGGGCGATGGGTCGCATGTCCACTCAGCCCGTCACCCTCGGCCCTTATCGCATTCCACCCGGCGCTCACTTCTTCATGAGTCAGTACATCGTCAGCCGCACGCCGGAGTTCTACCCCGACCCGCTCCGCTTCGATCCCGACCGCTTCACACCCGAGGCCAAGGCAGCCCGCCCGCGCTTCACCTATTTCCCCTTCGGCGCCGGTTCGCGACAGTGTATCGGCGAAAGCTTCGCCTGGATGGAAGGGGTGCTCGCCATCGCCACCATCGCCTCGCGCTGGCGCCTGGCCTATCTCGGTACCATGCCTCCGGTCCCGCAGGCGAAGATCACCCTGCGCCCGCGAGACCCCGTCAGCATGCGCCTCTCTCGTCGCTAGCGAATCCGAAAGATCAGGCCTCCACTTATGTGCAGCAGATGCGAGGAGGGATAAGACTCCGGAGTGTTGCCAACCGACGCATTGCTGACCGTCGTCAGAGAGCCGTATCCGATCTCCACCACGCGAATGTCGATATAACGGTTTAGCTTGTAGTCCGCTCCCCCAAAGACTGCGTAGGTCGCCCTGCTGGCTTTGAGCGACGTATGAGGCGCTCTTGAGCTTCCTACACCGCCTGAAAGCTGAACATAAGGGCGCCACGATGGCGAGAGATTCTTGGCGACAACCCGAGCGCCAATCAGGAAAGTGTTCATCCGTGCGTTGTTCGCACCCGAAATCGTGTCGCGAAAATCGACTCCCGCATCGACACTCTTCCCGTGAAAAAAGTCATAATACCCGCCGATGTCTGCGCCCCAGAAGGTTCTCGAGGTCGTGCCTGCTCCGAGAAAGGCAGCCGGTCCTGTATCCGCCTGCGAGTTGCTGACCCGCGTGGCAACTGGGTTCACATAGATACCAATCTGCGCGTGAGAGGAGACAGGAATGAGAAAGAGGGCCGACAGCACAACGGTGAACAACAATTTCATCAGCAGAATCCTTAGTCTTTTGGAAAAGCGTATTGAGGCAAACTTGTTACGCACTCAAGTGTACCGAGCATTTGCAGCCTTCGGCACGCCAATCCTCAAAAGGCATCTCCAAGGGTAGTGAGGAAGGTCACTGCCCTGCCACCTATCTTTCGTCCAAATGCCCAATTCGCGCGGAAATCAGCGATCCCTTTTTACCCTCTGACCTTTTACCCTTTTTACCCTTTGACCTTTACCCTTTGACCCTCGGATTCAGCGTATACGTCCCCATCAGGCTCGCCTCCGCCAATACATGTCCCTTCATCGCCGCCCGCACGCTCTCCGAAGTCAGTTCGCCGTCCACCGCCACCGTCTCCACATCCAGCGCATACAGGGTAAACACATAGTGATGCACGATCGAGTCATTCCACGGAGGGCACGGCCCGTCGTAGCCGAAGTAATCGCCTTCCATCTCAGGATCGCCGGCAAACCACTGCGTGTAATTGTTGATCCCATGGCGCATCCCTCCCGGCGCCGCCGGTCCGCGCTTGCCATGCGGAGTCACCCCGTCGCTCTGGCTTCCTGCCGCAATCTCACTTACGCTCGCCGGAATGTCCACAAGAATCCAGTGATAGAAGTTCACACGAGGCAGATCCGCCGGAACCTCTCTGCCCTCCTTGTTCACGTCATCGCCCTTGCTCGGCACATCCGGATCGTGCACGATCAGCGCGAACGACTCCGTGCCCTTTGGGACATCCGTCCAGGCCAGTTGCGGATTCCGATTACCGCTCAGCGCCACATGACCCTTCTCCGCGATCACCGCAAAGGCAAATTCTCCTGGAATCGCCGCTCCATCCTTAAGACTATCGCTCGTCAGTTTCATACTTCTCCTCACATCCAGAATACAAATCAATTCCCGCTACTCATCTCTCTTGCCGGAAGAATGACTTTTAAATGACCTATCTCCCATCTTTCTTGAGAAACGCATCGTCGTTGATAAAGAGAGCAGTCGCATTCGGAGTCGGATCCTCCAGCACCAGGCTGTAAAGCTCCGGAGCACCGCCCGCCGGCGTCAGCGTGAGCGTGTAATCGTTCATCGTATACGTCCCAGTCTGTACAGGCTTCCTTCCACCGAAAGTCCCGGCCGCATTGCTGTTATCGAAGCTCGCCGCCGAAAATCCCGACTTCTGATACCGCCCATCCGCCGTAAGCGTAAGGTACTTCTCCGAGACCACACTGGTGGACTGCGTCGCCATCGTACCCACCATCGCAAAGGTGCTCGTGAACTTTCCGCTGACCCGCAGATCATGCACCGGCATGATGCGGGTATAGTGCGTTCCCGCGTCAAACCCTCCCTTCCCGCTGGGAGTCCATGCGCCGCTCTCGTCTTCCACCAGCCCATAATCCCCCATCCATCGAAGATGCATCGTGCCTCCCCGAATCTCATAGGTACCGCACTTCTTCGGCTTCCCTTTGCAGGCAGTGGCGAAGTCGATGTTCAGAACATGCCCATCATCTGGCAGACCACGATAAGCCTGTCCACTCGGCAGCAGAATCATGTAATCCCGAGTCGCCCTTAGATCCATGCCTCCAAATGGATTGATCGTATTCTGCAACGAGTTCGACCAATAAAGTCCGCTCTGCCCGCCCGCACCCTTCGGCGGCCGGTTGAAATCCCACAGCGCAGACTCCGGCTGCGAAGCAAAACGCAGCGACGTAACCATCGCCTCGAACTCGTCATCCGCCTTCGACAGCAAGCTCTCCCAGTCCGAACGCATCAGAATCATCGCCAGCAGCAGACGACCATCCGGCGCGGCCATTCCCACAGCACGAACCCGCGCCCGAGGATTTCCTGGCAGATTCAGCCTTCCTCCATCACGCACCGTCCGCGCCTCCTGCCCTCCCCGCGTCACGCCTTTGTGGATGTACTTCAGCTCCATCGAAGGGCCAGGAAAGTTCCTTCTCACCGCAGCCGGAAACGCCTGATCGATCGAACCCTGCATCGGCTGCATGCTCAAGACAACCAGCAGCTTCGCATCCCTCGTGTCCTTCTCCCTCATTGTCTTCTGCAGAATCACCTGATCGGGAGTGCTCTTCGTCACCGCCCATCCCGAAACCGGCATCAACGAAGCATCTCCCACCTTCACCGGCCCGCTCGCCGCCACCGGCATGCCTCCCGCAACAGCGGGACTGGCCTGCGCGCCTTGTACTTGCGCTGATTGCGCGGGAGCACTTTGGGCCTGTCCAGCAGGAGGTGCACTCGCAGACTGAGCACCCGCCCCTCCCATTGGCGGTGCAACATTCCGTCCGGCCTGCGTCTTCGCCGAAGCTCCCATCGCAGGCGCGCTCGAAGCAGCCATTCTGCTCAACTCCGCCCATACTTCTGTGACGGATCGTGCTCAGGCTGCCGCAGCACATTCGCAATCCCACCGCACAGAAAAACCGTCTTGAAGGCATGAGCATTAAAGTCCTTCAGGGCCTCGGCCTTCAGGCCGTCATACTCACCCGGCGCGAGCTCCGTCTTTACCGGACCACTCTCGAGAGCCCTCCAGTGGTTCCGTTGCTGCCACGCCGCTACGGCGGCTGCGTACTGCTGCAATCCATTCCGGTTCTTCCACGCGCACCAGGTCCCCAGTGAAAACGCATAGGCGGACTGCTTGGCCGTCTGCGCCAGAATCTGAACATCCGCCGGTGCAAGATGCCTCTGCTCTCCTGCCTCCTGAGCCCACACCATCATCCCGGCGCAGAGCACAACTCCAACCCCTGCTTTCTGAAGGAGAAAAAATCTCATCCTCAAAAAGAAGGAAAAAACACCTCGCAGGTTGCCAGCAGCTCAAAGTTGTTAACAATCCTTTAGCAGCCTTCATTCACCACAAAAACCCGGCAAAAAATTGCACGCTGCTCCAACAGCACTCCGAAGAGGCGTATCTTAACCCGCAAGAGAGGTGCCGCCATGCTAAGGAGAGACTTCCTTCGCCGCTCCGCCAAAGGCCTCGGGGCCGCCTGGCTCGCCAGCAACTCCCCCGCCGCGCTGGCCGCCGTCGAACAACTTCCCAAAAAACTCACCGCCCAGGATGAAGTCACCCTCGGCAAGACCGGCATTCGCACCACCAGGCTCGCCATGGGTACCGGGACCGTGGGCTTCGGAGGCTCCTCCAACCAGGTTCGCCTCGGCTCCAATCCCTTCACCCGTCTCCTCCTCGACGGTTACAACGACAACGGACTTCGCTTCTTCGACACCGCCGACTCCTACGGCTCACATCCGAACGTCCGCGAAGCCATCAAGAAGCTGCCTCGCGACAAGGTCGTCGTCATGACCAAATCCGACATCCGCGATCCCGCAGAACTGCGTCGCGCACTCGATCGTTACCGCCGTGAGCTCGGCACCGAATACATCGATATCCTCCTCGTCCACTGCGTCACCGAAGGTGACTGGACCACGCGCTATCGCGGTGTCATGGACGTCCTCAGCGAAGCCAAGCAGAAGGGCGTCATCCGTGCCCACGGCTGCTCCTGTCACTCCATCGAGGCTCTCCGCGCCGCTGCAGCCTCTCCCTGGGTTGAAGTCGATCTTGTCCGTCTCAATCCCATCGGCTCACACATGGACGCTGACCCCAATACGGTAATCAAGGTCATCAAAAAGATGCGCGACGACGGAAAAGGCATCGTAGGCATGAAGATCCTCGGTCAGGGCGACCTCCGCGATCGTCCCGCCGAAGCCATCCGCTACGCCCTCTCCACCGGCGTCCTCGACGCCTTCACCATCGGCGCCGAATCCCGCAAGGAACAGGACAACCTCACCCAGCGCATCGCCGCCGCGTGAAAAACGCGTCGCCGCCACTTAAAGCATCGTCGCCGCCTAAAGGTCGTCATTTCGAGCGAAGCTGAGGAATCCCTGTATTTCGCTCGCATCCCCACAATACCCAAATGAGGTAAACACAAAGGGCCGCCCACAAAGGACGGCCCTTCGTCACGCAGAGCTATTTCACTAGCTCAGGAGCCGACCTCCGCCGTCGTCCGCTGATCAGATACACCGCCGCCCGCAGCTCCAACAGAGGATCGTCCGAAGGCTCGATTCCATCCAGCCGCGGTATCGGGTCGAAGATAATCTTCTTCTGTTCCTGTGCATCGTCGTCCACGCGATCCGTCAGCGTAATCGTGCCCAGTTCCACCACCTTGCGCCCCTCAGGCCAGTGAACCGTCGCATCGTTGACGACGTCGCCGTCTTCTGCCATCTGCACCGTAATCTTGAACTTCACCGGCCCTTGGCTCAGTCGCTGCTTGAGCTCGTCGAAAAGATAATCCGTCCCCTTGCCCGCACCATCCTCAGCCGTCAGGTGCTCTTCCCCGGCCTCAGGAACGATCGTGTACCGTCCAAACTTGCTCACACCATCTTTATTCGTGAACTTCATCGCCGTAAGCCCGAAGTATCGTTCCTTCGCAAAGCTCGCCGGCAGCGGCGTGATCGACTGCACAAACGCCAGCGCCTTGGGATGAGTCCCAACAAACTCCTGCACCTTCGCCTTGTCCTCCTGCGTCACCGCGCGCAGAAACTCCAGGAACTCCGTGCCGTTTGTAGCCGGAAACCCATTCGCCGAATGCGCCACAATGTCGGTGTGAACATGCTCCGCCAGGTTGAACCGGATCGCCATCCCGCGCGGATCCGCGTTAGCGTCGTTATCGGGAATCAGCGGAATCCCAGTCGAGTCCGAGAATCGAACCGTCACCGGTGTCGAGGCCTGCGTGGCATGCTGCGCTCGCGTCAGCGAAGCAGCCTCGCTCGTTGGCGTGAAGGTTCCGGTCAGCATCGTGCCTTTGGCATGCACCGGCCTGAATCCCGGATGCGGCCCAAAGACCTTTTCAAACTCCTTCAGTATCTCTTCGCTCAGCGCAATCAACTTTTCATCGTTCGGAAGCGGCATAGTCAGTCTCCTTATTCGCAGACTAACCCAGAACCGACGCGATAAACTACCGGGCCCGCTTCAATTCATTCGGCTGTGTCGAACTTCCGCAGCCATATATCCCGAACCGAGATCTTGCTTGGCTGGCTCTCGATCTCAAAGCCGATCAGCCCCGGCTGGTTGTTGACCGAATCCTTGTTGTCATCGATAAAGACCGCCATCAGCTGCCCATTCATAATGTGCATCATCACGCCGCCGCGCGCGATGATCTCATAATCATTCCACTCATTCACCTTCACATAGCCGCCCAGCGCCTGCTTATCGCCGATGTTGGCAACCAGCCGGTTCGACTGCCCCGGCAGCGCCTGCGTCACCTGACCGCGATAAGCAAGAATGCCCTGCATCGTATTCTCCGAATACCACTGGCCGGTATAAGCCGCCGCCGAAGCCCGCACCGGAAACCAGAAGTCCGCCTGCGGCCCTGTCATCATGAACTTCAGATCGTACGGTGGCAGTCCCTCCGGCTCCCGTCGCGTCCACGGCACCCCGGTCACGCTGCGATACTGTATGCCGCCTCCGCCGCCTTTTTCGATCTTCATCTGCAGCTTCAAATCGAAATCCCGTGTCCTGTCCCCGCGATACACGATGTAGTTGTTGCCTTTGGGCTTGCCCTCCAGCGTCTCCCCAACCATCACGCCGTCTTCAACCCGCCAGATGCTCGGATCGGCATCCCACCCCTGAAACGTCTTCCCATCGAAGATCTGCTTGTAGCCCGTATGCTCGTCGATATCGTACGGAGCCGGATCGTGAAACTTCGGCATTCCCGGAAGCTTCTCGCCATGCGATCCCGTCTGCGGCGGCCGTGCAGCCGGGGACTCCAACGCAGGCGGCACCACCTGGGCATGCAGCAACGACCCGGTCGGCATCAGCACACCCGATGCAGCCCCAAAAACCACGGAAAAACGAAGAAAAGCGGCTGCGCGGGAGCAGCGATCAGGCATTGGCATGATGTTCAGACCTTTAAATTGAGACGTTTCAAAAGCACTAGGAGTGTAGCGGCTCCGCGCTGCCGTTGGCGACAATTTTCGTAAAAACCTACTCACGTGGTCTCACAAAAAAGGCCCGGGGCTACTTCTTCCTTACGCCCTTCATATCGCGCCCATCCTGATGCAGCACCATTCCCGTCACAGCGCCCTTGTCATCCTTTACGAACTCAATCTCCGCATTCATCATCTTCGTGAAGAACTTTGTCTCCGACTCGGCGAACACCGGCACCTTCAGTTGTGACGACGCCTGGGAGATCAACTGATCGCCCTCCAGGTTGAACGTCAGGCTGAACCTCGGCGTCAACTCATAGGTCCCCACATACGTCTCCAGCACCGAGCGGTCGACCTTTACCTCCGTCCGCACCACCGGCTTGAAGTCCGGCCACCCATACTCCGCCGCGATGCTCTGCATCACCTCCTGCGCCAGCCGCGATCCGCCCTGCGCATTCGTCATCACCACCGCGCCATCGCCGTGATTCTCATATCCCACAAACAGGGCCTCAAATCCCGCATTCACACCGCCATGCGTAAAGTAAGGATCCGCCGTCGTCCCTCCAATCTCCACGCCCAGACCCCAGTTCCCCATCCCCTTCTTCATCATCTCTCGCGTCATCTCCTGCGACAGCACATGGTTCGCCTTGCCCTCCAGCGAGCGCTGGTTCTCCATCACGTACATCGCCAGGTCCGGCGCCGTCGTCCACAAGCCCGCCGCGGCCCTCTCCGGATACGTGTGCGCTCCGCCTTCGACCGGCGTTCCATCCGCGTTGTAAGGAGTAGCCGCAGGTCCCATCGCCGCAGGTAGCGGCTGCTCATACGTGCTGTGCTTCATCCCGATCGGCGCCAGCACCGAATCCTGTAGCAGCTTCGCGAACGGCTCCTTCGCCGCATCGATCGCCACCGCCTGCATAATCGTGAATCCCCCGCCCGAGTAGTTCCACTTCGTGCCCGGCTCCGTCTCAATCCGAATCGCGGGAGTATTTGCAGGCTTCTCTCCATCCAATACCTGCACTAGCGTCGGCACCGGAGCCCCCTGCGCATAGCCTGGGAAGCCGTGCACCGTCGTCCCTCCCGTATGCGTCAGCAGCTCTCGCAGCGTCACCGGCTTGCCCTTCGCCACCTCGCTCGTAGGCAGCTTCCACGTCGTCAGCTCCTTGTTGACGTCCTCATCCAGCGCCAGCTTCTTCTCCTGCACCAGCTTCAGCGCCGCCATCGCCGCCACCGGCTTGCTGATCGACCCCGCCTGAAACATCGTCTCGGCTGTCACGGCGGGCCCGCCCACCTTCGCCACCCCAAACCCGCGCGACCACTCCATCTTTCCGTTATGGATCACCGCAATGCTCACACCCGGAACATGCAGCGTCTCCATTCGCTTCTCCAGCGGAATACATGGGTCGCCCTTCGCCATCACCGGCTCGTGCAGACATCCAGTAACTTTGTCGATGTGCTGCTGCACTTCAGGCGAAACCGTCTGCGCCACACTCACCTGTCCCGCGAAAACAACGCACACACCGGCCAACAGCGCATATCGATTCATCATGCTCTCCAGAAGGAAGTTACAAGCCCAGACGGCTTACAGGATCCTCTACGAGCCTCTCGTCAAAGTGCGTTCCCTTAGAATTCTCCGGCCCACCCTACCGAATCGTCCGCCCCAATCGATCGTCCGCCCCGCCAATACCTGTCATCTCGACCGGAGCGGCGCAGCCGCGCAGCGGAGAGATCTGCTCCCCGGCGACCGCTCCCGTCTCAAACCAACTATCCCATGACATCGCCGTTAAGGTGCACATTCGAGCGAAGCTCGAACCGCCAACCCCAGCCTACCGCCCCCGAAACCGGGTCAGCACCCTGCGATCCCGCTTCGTAGGCCGCCCGCTCTCCCACGTCGACTCGTACACTGGAACCGCCTTCTTCGCCTCGGCCAGCGCCCGCCGCGCCTCCTTGCTCTCGTCCGTCTCGCGATAAAGCGTCTGCGCCACCGAAGCAGGACCGCGCACATCGCTCAGCCCAAGCACCTCAATCTGGAACTCGCCGGAGTCGTTCTTCACCCGAAGCATCTCTCCCGCGTGAACCTCGCGCGCAGCCTTCGCCGGTTGCCAGGTCAGCTCCCCCTTCTTCCAGTCCACGCGCCCCAGCTCGCACGCCTTCGACGCCAGCGCCCGCGTCTTGAAGAACCGCGCCGCCCAAAGCCACTTGTCCATCCGCACCGACATCATCCATCCATTCTCATACGGAAGTCTGCTCTTTCGAAACGCGGGCTTATCTCGTAACGTCGATCTGCTTCGAGCGCTCTTCTCGCTCCCGCAACTCCAGAAAAGCCTTCGCCGTAGCCAGCGGAATCAGGCTCGCAAAGAAGATCACAATCGTTACCCGGTTGCTGATCCAATGAACTTGACGCAACACAATCACGACAACACACAGCACAGGAAGACTAGCCACCATTCCCTTCGCAGCCTTCGCCAGCTTCGTCATAATTAAAATCCTTCCACGACGGCAATCAAACCGCAAGGCTTTGCTGCGTCGAAGCACCGCCTCACAACCTCAGAAAGCCATGCTCCCAAGAAACTTAAAGACCATGGCTGCAAAGCAACAAAATTCCGCAGCCGTCCTTTTACGCACGCACTCGGTTCAATCCCCATGGCATCTCAGCGCGTCCGGATCTGAACCTGATGATGACCTCGGACTTCATCCTGCCCAGCAGCACGCTGATGCCTTCGATGGGGCCCGTCCTGCGCGGTTCCGTGCGCATCTGGAACTACCGGAAACGCAAGATCACCAGAACCATCGACCTGTTCTCTCCCGACGGCAGTCCCGCGCAGGGCACGATGGATGTGAAGATGCTTCCTAAGGATCCGCACGGCTACGGATACACAGCGGGCATGTTTGACGGCCACATCTATCTCATCGATCCCGACAGCGACATTGGCTCGGTCGCGTTTGATCTCGCAACAGTGAAGCCTCATGTAGACGCACCGGTGCCCGGCGGAATGGGTCAGATCATGGCAACACCGAAATCTGGCGATCGGCCGAGCGTGGGTACGTTCATGGCCGGACAGGTAGTCATGCTGGACACGACCGACCGTTTCAATCTGCAGCAGGTATCGGTCGTCAGCTTCGGTGCAAACGCGGGACCGCACAACATTGTGCTGAGCGATGACGGTATCCGCCTTGTGGTGACAGACTACTTTCTCAATGAAGATCAAAAGGGCATCATCCACTTTGAAGGAGACCACAAAGTCCACGTTCTCAAAGTCACGCACAATACGCTAACCGAGGACAAACGGTTTAATCTTGACTTCAACACGGCCTTCAAAACGGGCCCGGCACGTCCTCACGGCATCGCAATGAAATAACGCAGGCCTATTTGCCGGTATCTATGGCCTTCGCTCATCGAAAAGGGAAATCAAAAGCTGCGTAAGAGAAACTCTCTTGCGTTCGCGAGGACTCCCTCTCGCATAGCAGGCTCCGGCAGCAGACGAGCAATCTCAATCGCCCCGATCATGGTCGAAAAGATCGCCAGGAAAGCATTTTCTCTGTCGACCGCTCGCCGGCCCGGCATGAAAGGAACCATGCGACTCTTGTACTGCATCACCTCTGCAAGAATCTGGGCTCCCATTCCTTCATCGGCTCGCCTCAGTTCCGAAGCCAGGGCCGCCAACGGGCATCCGCATTCGACGTGATCACAGTGTTCCGCCCCCAGGTAGGCCTTTACAATCGCCTTCCACGCCGAAGCGGGAGGCGACTTCTCCGCAGCTTGAACCAGACGATCGCCAATCTCCGCGAAGGCCACGCGTAGCGACTCTATGAGCAGATCATCCTTGCTCTCGAAATGCTTATAAAAACCTCCGTGAGTCAGGCCGTTATCCCGCATCACGGCGGAAACTCCGGCACCTGCCAGACCTTCCGTGCGAACCCGCCGCGAGGCGTCGGTCACGATCTTCTGGTGGATTTCGGCTTTATGTCCCAGGGAATAGCGCATGGCAGATTATAAGATGCCAGCGATCATCCCAAGATGCGACTCCGGTCAGCAAAAGAAAAATGAAAACTCTGAATCCATAGGATGATACATATAATCCTATGCGAAAGGAGAAAGGCCAAATGTCAACCGAAACGATCTTTCAGGTGCAACTTGTTTTAGGTTATGTTGCGTGGCTGTTTTGCTTCAGCGCGTATATCCTGCCGCGGCTCAAGGCCATGGATCGCATCCAGGCCCAACGCGCCATCGCTACCCTCCACAGCTTCCGCTTCTTCGGCCTTGTCTTCCTTGTTCCAGGCGTCGTCGGCACCAATCTGCCTGCGAGCTTCGCAAGATTCGCCGCCTATGGTGACTTTGCAACCGGGTTGCTTGCCATCCTGGCACTTCTCACGATAAGGATTCGGCCACTCTTCTGGACGTTCGTGTTCGGCTTCAATCTCGTGGGTACAGTAGACCTTCTTGCGAACTATTACCACGCCATTCGAGTCGGTCTTCCTGCGATCGCAGGCGAGTTCGGATCTACCTATGCGATTCCGATCCTCTACGTGCCCTTGCTGATGATCACGCACATTGTCGCTTTCTATTGGCTGCTCCGTCCTCGGGCAGGGGCAGATCACGCCGTTGCACTCGCTTCGTCTTAGATCGGAAGACAGCCTTTCTCAGATACTTTTCTGGAGTGCCGTTATGACCGATACCGCGATCAAGATGCGCGAGCTGCTGGCTTTCGAAAAGCTTCGGCGTGATTTATCGATTCAACGTTCGCGAATGAAAAATAAACCAACGGAGTACACACTGAAGACGATTCGTCCTCAAAAGTCAGCCATCGATTGCTGACGACAACGGCGTTTATGAGGATCTGGGCTCCCTCGATCAGACGTTGCTGACTGGACGTTCTTTCAGGTTGGCAATCCCGCCGGAAATCCGGACTTTCGATCATGAAACCAAGAGTCTGCGGTATGGGCTATTGTTTGGCTCAGATCTACCTTTAGATTCACGGGCATCATTCTGATCCCGAGAAACAAAGGGGATTTTACGAAAATGAAAATGTTTATTGCTGCTCTCGCTTCATCGATGTTTGCCCTCGGCCCAGCCGCCCAGGCTGCACAAAAGCCGACCGTCGTGCTCGTCCATGGTGCCTTCGAGGATTCGCAGGTTTGGGGTCACGTCACCGCGAAGCTGGAAGCCGATGGCAATAAGGTAGTGGTTGTTGATCTGCCAGGTCGCCCGAGTAACCCGATGCCGCTCGACAAAGTAAGCCTCGATTTATATCGGGACACCGTCGTAAAGGCCCTTGACACCACAAACGGCCCAGCGGTCGTTGTAGGCCACAGCTTTGGCGGCATTGTTATCTCTGCCGCGGCAGAACAAGCACCGAAGAAGATCAAGACGTTGGTCTTTCTTGCCGCCTATTTGCCGCAAGACGGCGATTCGCTGGTTTCCATGGCGCAGAAAGATGCCGATGCCAAGATTGGTCCGCATCTGCAAATCCAGAAGGATAAGGGGATTGCCTCGATTGAATATTCATCGCGTGCAGACCTCTTTGCAAACGGCGCACCCGAGGCGCTCCGCCAGGCAATCCCGGGTCTGATTCTCGATGAGCCTCTGGCACCGCTCGCGACACCTGTGAAGGTCACCAGTGCGAACTTTGGCAAGGTGGACAAGGTCTATATCCACACAGCTCTTGACCAGGTCATTAGCCCTGCCTTTCAAGCACAGATGGTTGCCAACACGCCGGTGCGTGCGGAGTATACGCTCCAGACAGGCCATACAGCCTTCCTCACCGATCCAAATGGTTTGGCCGACGCTATCGAGCGTGCCGCTCAGTGATAAAGTGCAGTCGGTCCATTGCAAAAGAGAAGAACTACAGCAGGCGACGCTATGAACGCGTCGCCTGCCGATTTTTGAGTTCGCTTGGGGCATATCCGAAGTGAGCCTTGAAGGCACGGCTGAACGCCGCGTCCGAAGCGTAGCCGCTCCGATATGCCACTTCTGCTACATTCAATCCGCTGCTACGAAGCAGGTCGGCGGCCAAGGTTAGTCGCCATCGAGACAGATAGCGCAGAGGAGACTCCCCGACAACTCTAGTGAAGCGTTCCGCAAAGATGGACCGTGACATTCCTGCAATTTTGGCGAATGACTGAACCGTCCAGTGCCGAAAGGGATCAGCGTGCATAGCACTCAGGACACGTCCAATGCTCTCATCACCCAAACCTCCGAGCCAGCCTATGCGATTTGCCTCGGTAGCCGCCCAACTACGTAGTGTTCGTATGACCAACAGATCGATCAAACGGGAGATCATCAAGGACGAACCTGGATGTTGCTGCTGTGCCTCCGAGATGAGGAAATCTGATATTGCTTCGAGCCAAGCGGGAGACCCAGCATCACCGCGAGGAATATGAACCATAGGTGGTAGAGCTGACATCACTGCGGGGAGCGGGCTCCCTTCAAAACTGAAAAAGCCTCCGATGATTTGAGTGATGTGATCACCACCGCCGTAGCGAAGGACAAGCTCGTCGCGATTGAAATGTTCCGCAGCGACAGTTTCAATCTTTTCAAAAGGTGAGTAAAGGCCGTCCGTAATAACGTGGCCCTTTCCCAACGGCAACAGCACCAAATCTCCTTTAGAAACCTTTGTCGGCTTTCCACCGGCTGGTGTCACCCACGCCTCTTCCGTCTTGACGAAGTGAAAGTGGGCCGCTCCTGGTTGGAATTGCAGGCCCCACGGCTTACCGAGGAATGCCGTATACACCAGTTCGCCGCGCAGGCGAATTAATGTAAGCACCTCTGAAAGCACGTCGTTTCGTGCTGCCGACATCCCAAAGTCTTGCGCTGTTCTAGAGGAATGAGTCATGTATTAGAAATTGAGATTCTGCACTAGTTTAATCGGCTTAAATAATTTCCAGTGCTAGGCACAACAGAATTCTTTTCGTGTGGATTAGTACCGACAAGTCGGCTTATGGGAAGGAATCGTCGTGGCCGTAGTGCAGCTGGTGAGTTTCGTAACCGCCTCCGCTTCACCCCTGACGGCTGCCTCGTTATCGCCAATCCACGCCGGCAGGGATCTTGTCGTCATCGACGGCCCACCCACACCGCCATCAAGCGCGTCCCCATGGAGCAGCACCAAGACTCGGAAATCCAGATCGAACGCGGCGGGAAGCGTGCCTTCATCGCCTGCTCTCGCGATCACTACGTCGCCGTCGTCGTTCTTACAAAACTCGAGATGACCGGCAGGATCGACATTATGCCAGCCTGATGGCCTCGCATGGTGGACTCGCGGATCACGGCCGCCTGCCTCTAGATTGGCATCGCCATGAAATAGCTCAAGCGCGCTCCCTTCGTCACATCAAAATCCTTCCGGTGTGGCGGCAGCCGTGTTTGGCTTCACGCAAGGCTGTCATCTTTCTATTGAAGAAACTTCATAGTTTGTCGCGACCGGAAGAAAGACGCGGACCGTCGCGCCATGTGTGTCGCTGTCCTGATTGCTCTCTATCGTGATTTCGCCGCCATGACCTTCAATAAACTGCTTGGCAACGAATAATCCGATCCCTGTCCCGATCGTCGCCCGTGTGGTGAAGAACGCGTCGAAGACTCTTGGCAAGTTCTCACGGCTAATGCCTGAGCCGTTGTCCCGAACAACGAGGTTCACCCCCTTCGGTCCAGCCTCACTATCGGAGACCTCAACGTCGATCGTTCCGCCCTGAGGCATAGCGTAGATGGAGTTCGCAATGATATTCGAGACGACTTGCATCATCTCGCCACGCCGAACTACCGGTTTACGCGAAGATCGGAAGGAGGTGTTGAGCGTGATATTGGCTGCAACGCAGCGAGGCTCATAGATCGATACGACTTGTTGCGCAATCTCGCTAAGCGATGCTGCACTCGCTGCTGCGTGTTCGCGGTAATAGCCGAGAGTCTGTTTCGCAATGTGGGACACTCGCGTTATTTCGCTTTCGGCAGTCAAAAGATAGGCCAAACCCTCTTCATCCGTGACCTTCGAGCGAAGGAGATACAGGAGATTGATAACCGCTTCGAGAGGATTATTGACCTCATGCGCTATGGTCGCCGCCATGCGTCCGGTCGCTGCAATCTTTTCAGCCTGCAACAGGGATCGTTCGAGCTTCTTCCGATCAGAGATGCTGCGGAGAATCTTGGAGGCGCCAACCACATGGCCTTGCTCGTCTTTCACGGGAGAAACTGTTACGGAGACTTCGAGCAGACTGCCATCCTTTGCACGTCGAACCGTGTCAAAGTGCTCTATACGTCGTCCAGCGCGAATATTCTCGATAATGATCTTCTCTTCATGTTTGAGGTGTTCGGGAATCAGTTTCAGGATCGACTCTCCGATCATCTCCTCAGCCGAATATCCAAAGAGGCGGCTCGCTGCAGGATTCCAACTCCTGATAATTCCGTTCAGATCCTTGCTCAGGATCACATCATCGGAAGAATCGACGATGGCAGCGTGTTCTGCTAAGCGTTTCGATAGTTCCAGCTGAGCTTGCCGTTCAATGTAAACATCGTTGACGTCAGTGCAGGAACCGATGTATCCGAGGAAAGTGCCATCTTCGCCGAAACGGGGTACGCCATGGTCGAATAGCCATCGGTACTCGCCATCAGCCCGCCTTAGGCGATACTCCATCCGGAAAGGCGTTCGCGCCTCAAAATTGGAGAGGTAGATCTCCAGACAACGGTCGAAATCCTCTTTGTGAACTCCCTCAGCCCAACCGTTTCCCATCTCCTGTTCCATCGTCCGGCCACGAAAGTCGAGCCAAAGCTTGTTGAACCAGGTACAAAGTGCGTCCGTACCGGAGAGCCAGATAAGGGAGGGAGCAGAATCTGCCACCTGGCGGAAAAGCTCCTCGCTAGCGACGAGCTTTTCGTACTCGTCACGCGGGAGTGTGATCGTTTCTTGCATCTCCAATATCGTACTTGGCGATCGGTATGGACGCCATATTCCGGTCAGCGTGAACGGGCTTATCGACACTGATTGGGGATGAGTATCGAGAAGTCGACTTGTCGGAAGCGATCTGTGTAGCACGGAGCCTCGAGAATCCAGATCGAGCCACCGACAAGCGCGCCTTCATCGCCTGCCCTCGCGGCGTTACGCGAGCCTGATGGTCTCGCAGGATAGACTCACGGATCACGGCAGCCTGTCTCTAGATCGGCATTGCCCTGATCGCCGCAGCAATCTCGTCCAGATGGGTCTCCAGCGCAAAATGTCCCGTATCCAGAAGTTGGATCTTCGCATCCGGAAGATCGCGTTTGAACGCCTCCGCTCCCGGAGGAATGAAGAAGATGTCGTTCTTGCCCCAGATCGCAAGCAGCGGCGGTTTGTGCTTTCGAAAGTAGGCCTGGTACGCCGGATAGTTCTCGATGTTCGCGCGATAGTCGAGTTTGAAATCCAGCTGAATCTCGTCGTTGCCGGGCCGCGCCAGCAAAACCGTATCCAGCCAGTAAGCCTCCGGCTCAATCCTCGCCGGATCGGGCACGCCAAGAAAATAAGCGCCGCGAACGCCTTCGAAAGTAAACCGCGAACGAATCGCATCTCGATTCGCCTGCGTCGGGTTCTTCCAGTACGCGCGCAGAGCGGCCCACCCCTTTTCGCCCAACCCCTCCTCGTACGCATTTCCGTTTTGCGAAACGATGCCGGTGATCCGCTCGGGATACGCCAGCGCCAGGTTGAAGCCGATCGGAGCGCCGTAGTCGAATCCATAAAACGCAAACTTGCGAAGGTCCAACGCATCGACGAACTTCTTGATCGTCTCGGAGACGACGGCGAACGTGTACTTGTAGTTCCGTTCCGCGGGAACCACCGTGAACCCGAACGAAGGAATATCGGGAGCGATCAT
>Ga0193717_1000375_pt1 | contig 31521 bp, 25 predicted proteins | sample U2c2metaG_FD_145900 | JGI IMG/M metagenome (GOLD analysis project Ga0193717, IMG submission 145900) | Soil microbial communities from a riparian zone of the East river system, Colorado, United States - U2c2 | ecosystem: Environmental > Terrestrial > Soil > Riparian zone | place: USA: East River... | reverse complement strand
TTGACCACGCGGTCTTCGAGCGAATGGAAACTGATCGCGGCGAGACGGCCGCCGGGCTTGAGGCGCAGCAGCGCCGCGTCGAGGCCCTGCTGCAGCGCGCCGAGCTCGTCGTTGATGTGGATGCGCAGCGCCTGGAACGTGCGCGTCGCCGGGTGCTTGTTGCGTTCGCGGTGGCCGATCGTGCGCGCGACGAGGTCGGCGAGCTGGCGCGTCGTCGTCAGCGGTTGGCTTGCTCTGGCTGCGACAATCGCCCGCGCAATGCGTCGGCTCATCCGTTCCTCGCCACAATGCCACAGCACATCGGCTATCTCCGCGTCACCGGCCTGTGCCAGCCATTCCGCCGCGCTGGGTCCACGGGTCGGGTCCATGCGCATGTCCAACGGGCCGTCGGCCTGGAAACTGAACCCGCGCAGCGGTTCATCCAGTTGCGGCGACGACACGCCGAGATCGAACAGCACGCCATCCAGACCGCCGAACGTCTCCTCCCAATCCGCGAGTCCGGCGAAGCTCGCGTGGCGTATGCGCACGCGCGGGTCCGCGCCGAACTCCTCATCCGCACTCGCGATCGCCTCCGGATCGCGATCCATCAACAACAGCCGGCCCGCGGGACCGAGCCTTGTCAGCACCTCGCGCGCATGGCCGCCGCGTCCGAAGGTGCCGTCGAGATAGGTTCCGTCCGCCCGCACGCGAAGACCTTCCAGGGTCTCCGTTAACAACACCGGCACGTGCGATCGCGCCGTTCCGCTCTTGCTGCGCTGCGTCACAGCTTCAGCTCGAGCATGTCCTCCGTGATCTGATCCTCGCCGATCGTTTCGCGGATCTTGGCCAGATGCGCCTGCTCGCCCCACAGCTCGAACTTGTTGCCCATCCCGAGCAGCACCGCGCGCTTCTCGATGCCGGCCGCGGTGCGCTGGCTCGACGGCAACAGGATCCGGCCGTTGCCGTCCGGTTCCACGTGCGCCGCCGCGCCGACCAGTTTCATCTGCAGGTTGCGATGCACCGCCTTGACGCTCGGCAGCGCATTGATTTCGTCGCGCACCCGCTCCCACTCCTTGTCCGGAAAAATCCACAGGCAACCGTGTTCGAACGGGTTGTAGGTGACGACCAGGCGATTACCGCTGGCTTTGGCAACGAGCTCGCGATGGGCAGCCGGAATGGCTATCCGTCCCTTGTCGTCCAGCGTGATGGAGGTCTCGCCTTGGAACATAACCCACTAAAAACCACGAAAATCCACTTGCGCCCACATTAGGACGCAACCCTAGGCCTGTCAAGGAAATTTCGGTCGGGAAAGGTGGGGGGAAAGGGCGTTTGTGACCCGGGTGTGACGGCCCGAACCGGGGTAGCCGAACCGGTTCGGAAGGTCCGTGGTCGCCGAGTTGGCGTCCGGCATGGCGCCTTGCAGGTCGACGGGCCGCCGCTCGCGGCGTGTCACCGGGCGGCCGACGCCGTTCCTTTCAGTATCCGCAAAGTACACAAATTTTTCTACGCGCGGAGCGGACCCCGGCTTCGACATCGGCGCGAACAACCACCGCCAAGGAGACCAGTGATTATTCATTTCCGCCAAGAAAGAAATCAGTGGCAGCCGGCTTCCCGCGAATGGCAAAACAATAAAAGTAGATTTTGCGTGGCGGAACACATCGCTACATTCCGTACTAACGCTTTTGGACGCCGCGTATTGATTATTCCGCGACGCGTGCATCTTCGACCCAAAGCACTACGAGAAACAGACTCAAAGTTCGCACGCTGTTGATAGAGCTTGCGGCGAAGTTCTTGTACTTGCAGCGAGTAACGGCAATTCACGTGCTGGCGTCGCAGCGAAATGTTTCGACACAAAATGCGTCTTCGCCTGGCGTGCACTGTCGGAATGCGCTCATGCCCTAAAGGTCACTACACGGTTTCCGCGTGCCGCTCTCACATCGGTGCGCCAAGGCCCACCCTATAAGCGAATCCCTTCCCCCGCTTGCGGGGGAAGGTGCCGAAGGCGGAAGGGGGCGCTCTTGATCTGGGCCCCGTGTGGGGCGGCGAAGGGCGGCCGAAAAGGCCCCGCAGGGGTCGGCGCGAGGGATCGCGCCGATTCCGCTGCGGCACAGGATGTGCCGTCAGCGGAACCCGGCCGCCCGTAGCGAACCTCCGCGCAGCGGAGGCGCCGCACCCGGGGTGCCCTTCTCTTTGGTTACTTTCTCTTGGGCAAGCAAGAGAAAGTGACTCGCTCGCCATGGATGGCGAGTGAAAAAACACAGGGACGTGTGGGTCGGTTTTCGCGAGGAGCAACAAGAGCGAAGCAAAGACACTGGATACCGGCTTTCGCCGGGACGACGTGGGGGAGTGGACACGAAAATCGAAACCCATCCCCACCCAACCCTCCCCTTGAAGGGGAGGGCTAAAGCAAAAGATCAATCAGCGACAAAATCCTGATTGAACTTGAGCAGATAAGGCGCAGTCGCGCCTTCCGGCGTGACATTGATGCTGAAGCGGTACGTATCCGGCGCACTCACCGCAAACTCGCTGATGTAATAGACCGCGCCGTCCTCGGCGATCTCGCGGAATTTCAACGAGACGCGCTGCCCGCCAAGCGACGTGGCGGTGCCGTTGAGCAATGCACGGATCGGATCGGATGTGCGGCCCGCGGCGCTGCGCTGCACGGCGACATTCAACAGGCCGCGCTGGCGCGAACGGTCGATGCCGTATGCGCGCGCGACGTCGGGCAACAGCTGGTCGGTCGGCAGCGCGCTGTAGCGTACGCGGTACTCGCCGAAATCCTCGGCGTATTGCGCTTGGCCGATGACGGGGATTGCGCCGAGAATCAGGGCGGCGATCAGCGCGAATGCGCGGGTTGGCATGACGTCATCCCCCTTGTGCCAGGCGAAGCCCGGCATCCAGCAGCGGCTTGGCGATCAGCACGCGCGCCAGCGTGATCGCCAGCAAGGCGAGCATCGGCGAGAAATCGATGCCGGATACGCTGGGCAGCACGCGGCGGACGGGTTTGAGGACCGGGTCGGTCAGCTGCAGCACCAGCGGCACGAGCGGATGGTAGCTGTCCGCGCCGATGAAGCTGACTACGACGCGCATCAGAATGAGCACGATGTAGAGCAGCAGCACGAAGTCGAGCAGATCGGCCAGTGCGAGCACGACCAGGCCGAACACGCCGAGCGTCTGGCCCAGCGTCGCGTACAGCAGCACCAACTTGATCGCCGTCGCCAGCCATGCCAGCGCGATACCGGCGATGTCGAGATTACGCCAGGCCGGGATCACCTTGCGCAGCGGCATCAGCACCGGATTGGTCGCCTTGTACAGGAACTGGCAGATCGGGTTGTAGAAGTTCGCGCGCACCAGTTGCAGCAGCACGCGCAGCACGATCAGCGAGATCAGCGCGAAGAATACGAACTGGATGACGATCTGTCCGGCGTTGGCGAAATAACCCATCGTGTCTGCTTCCTTCGATCAGTTGCCGCGCGCCGACAGCTCGCGTCCGCGCCCGGTGGCCGCCTTGACTGCCTTGTCGACGAGCTCGCGCAGGCCGCCCTTGTCGAATGCTCCGAGAGCGGCCGCGGTCGTGCCGCCGGGCGAGGTTACGCGCTCGCGCAGCGTTGCCGGTGCTTCGCCGCTTTCGACGAGCATGCGGCCCGCGCCGAGACACGTCTGGCTGGCAAGCATGCGCGCCGTCGCGCGTGGCAGTCCTTGCGCGACCGCCGCGTCCTCGAGTGCTTCGACGAGCAGGAAGAAATACGCCGGTCCCGAACCCGACAGCGCGGTCACCGTGTCCATCAGCTCTTCGCGTTCGATCCACGCGGTGGCGCCCGCCGCGCCGAGGATCGCTTCGGCGCGCGCGCGTTCGTCGGCGCTTGCCTGCGCGTTTGCGATGAGTCCGGTCGCGCCGGCGCCGATCAGCGCGGGCGTGTTCGGCATGCAGCGCACGATCGGCAGCAGGGCACCGAGCCAGCGCTGCAGCTGGTCGATACGGATGCCGGCGGCAATCGAGACGACCAGCGGTCGTGTGCCGCCGAACGCGTCCGCGAGCTCGACGCACACGTCCCGCATCACCTGCGGTTTGACGGCGAGGATCACCGTGTTCGCGCCGGCGACCGCGTCGGCGTTGCGCGCATGCGTGCCGACCGCGAATTCCTGCGCGAGCGCGGCGCGCAACGCCTCGTTGGGTTCGGCCACGGCGATCGCGCGCGCGCTGGTGCCGCCGCGGATCAGCGCGCCGATCAGGCTGCGCGCCATGTTGCCGCCGCCGATGAAGGCTGTGAGGCCGGGAATCGGGAATGGGGAATCGGGAATGGATGGCATCGCGCGCAGCGGCGGCCTGTTCAAGTCATGCAAGCATACCAAGCGGCCCTAAGCAGCCGGGCCTTACGATTCCCGATTCCCCATTCCCGATTCCCGGCCTCGAGCCCCAAACAGCGCCGAGCCGATGCGCACCATCGTTGCGCCCTCGGCGATCGCAAGCTCGAAATCGTCGGACATGCCCATCGACAGCGTGTCGACGCCGGTGCGGCCGGAGGCGAGCTCGTTGAACAGCACGCGCATACGCGCGAATGCATCGCGGCGGCGGGCGAGGTCGGCAGCGGGTGCGGGAATCGCCATCAGGCCGCGCAAACGCAGCGCGGCGTGCGTCCCGATCAGCGCGGCGAGTCGAGGAACGGCTTCCGGTACGCAGCCGGACTTGCTCTCCTCGTCGTCGATGTTGACCTGGATCAGCACGTTCAGCGGTGCACGGTCCGGCGGCCGGTGCCGCGCGAGCAGATCGACCAGCTTCGCGCGGTCGAGCGTCTGCAGCCAGTCGAAATGCTGCGCGACGTCGCGGCACTTGTTCGACTGCAGCGGGCCGATCGCATGCCATTCGAGATCGAGGTCGCGCAGCTCGCTCTGTTTCAATGTCGCTTCCTGCACATAGTTTTCGCCAAACGCGCGCTGGCCCAGCGCGGCGAGCTGGCGGATCGCCGCCGGCGGTTTGGTCTTGCCGACCGCCAGCAGCCGTGCCGGCTGCGCCCGGCCGGCGGCGCGGCTGGCCGCGGCGATGCGTTTCAGCACGGAACTGTAGGCTGATTCGCAGGAATTCATGGGAGGAGCCTGATCGGGCATGATTTTTGCGAGCTATACTGGCTCGGGTAGCGGGTTGCAAGGCGCCTCGCGGGCGTCGCTGCGGATTCCAGGGGAACGTTAATGGATATTGCCGAACTGCTGGCCTTTTCGGTCAAGAACAAGGCCTCCGACCTTCACCTTTCGGCCGGACTGCCGCCGATGATCCGCGTCGACGGCGACGTGCGCCGCATCAACATCCCGGCGCTGGATCACAAGCAGATCCATTCGCTGATCTACGACATCATGTCGGACAAGCAGCGCCGCGACTACGAGGAATTCCTCGAGGTCGACTTCTCGTTCGAGATTCCGAGCCTGGCGCGCTTCCGCGTCAACGCGTTCAACCAGAACCGCGGCGCCGGCGCGGTGTTCCGCACGATTCCGTCCGAGGTGCTGTCGCTCGAGGATCTCGGCGCGCCGCGTATCTTCAAGGAGCTGATCTCGCAGCCGCAGGGTCTGATTCTGGTCACCGGCCCGACGGGCTCAGGCAAGTCGACGACGCTCGCCGCGATGGTCGACCACGTCAACAAGAACGAGTACGGGCATATCCTCACCATCGAGGACCCGATCGAGTTCGTGCACACCTCGCAGAAATGCCTGATCAACCAGCGCGAGGTGCATCGCGACACGCACGGCTTCACCGAAGCGCTGCGCTCGGCGCTGCGCGAGGATCCGGACTATGTGCTGGTCGGCGAAATGCGCGACATCGAGACGATCCGCCTCGCCCTGACCGCCGCCGAGACCGGACACCTGGTGTTCGCGACGCTGCATACCTCGTCGGCGGCGAAGACGATCGACCGCATCATCGACGTGTTCCCCGGCGGCGAAAAGCCGATGGTGCGTTCGATGCTGTCCGAATCGCTGCGCGCGGTGATCTCGCAATCGCTGATGAAGAAGGTCGGCGGCGGCCGCATCGCGGCGCACGAGATCATGGTCGGCATCCCGGCGATCCGTAACCTGATCCGCGAGGACAAGGTCGCGCAGATGTATTCCTCGATCCAGACCGGCAGCCAGCACGGCATGCAGACGCTGGATCAGTGCTTGCAGGATCTGGTCAAGCGCGGCCTGGTGACACGCCAGCAGGCGATCGGCTACGCCAAGAACAAGGAAATATTCAAGTGATGCCGGGAATCGGGAGTGGGGAATCGGGAATCGGAGAGGCCGGTTCACGATCACCCGGATCTCGGACCGGTGGATAGTTGTACTGGGGACGTTCGGTATCAGGGATCGGAAAAGGGACGGGGTTGAGTCGTGATCGCGTAGAACGCTTTCCGATTCCCCATTCCCGATTCCCCATTCCCGGGAGTAAACCCATGAGCAGCACCATAGATTTCACCTCGTTCCTCAAGTTGATGACGCACAAGAAAGCGTCCGACTTGTTCATCACTGCCGGCGTGCCACCTTCGATGAAGGTGCACGGACGCATCGCGCCGATCACGCAGAACGCACTGACGCCGCAGCAATCGCGCGACATGGTGCTGAACGTGATGACGCCCTCGCAGCGCGAGGAGTTCGAGAAAACGCACGAATGCCAGTTCGCGATCAGCGTGACCGGCGTCGGCCGCTTCCGCGTCTCGTGCTTTTACCAGCGCAACTGCGTCGGCATGGTCCTGCGCCGCATCGAGACGCGCATTCCGACGATCGAGGAGCTGAACCTGCCGGCGATCATCAAGTCGCTGGCGATGACCAAGCGCGGCATCATCATGTTCGTCGGCGCAACCGGCACCGGCAAGTCGACCTCGCTGGCAGCCATGATCGGCTACCGCAACCAGAATTCGACCGGCCACATCATCACGATCGAGGATCCGATCGAATACGTGCACAAGCACGAAGGCTGCATCATCACCCAGCGCGAGCTCGGCATCGACACCGATACCTGGGAAAACGCGCTGAAGAACACGCTGCGCCAGGCGCCCGACGTGATCATGATCGGCGAGGTGCGCACGCGCGAGACGATGGAGCACGCGGTCAACTTCTCGGAAACCGGTCACCTGTGCCTGTGCACGCTGCATGCGAACAACGCGAACCAGGCGATGGATCGCATCGTCCACTTCTTCTCCGAGGACCGGCGCTCGCAGCTGTTCATGGATCTGTCGCTGAACCTCAAGGGCGTGGTCGCCCAGCAGCTGATCCCGACGCCCGACGGCAAGGCGCGCCGCGTCGCCATGGAAGTCATGCTCGGCACGCCGCTGGTCGCCGACTACATCCGCCAGGGAGAGATCCACAAGCTCAAGGACGTGATGAAGGAATCGACCAACCTCGGCATGCGCACCTTCGACCAGAGCCTGTTCGAGCTGTACCAGGCCGGCGAGATCAGCTACGAGGACGCGCTGCGCCACGCCGACTCGGCGAACGAAGTGCGCCTGAAGATCAAGCTCGCCCAGGGCGGCGATGCGCATACGCTCAGTCAGGGCCTGGACGGCGTCGAACTCGTCGAGACGTGAGAGAGCTGGGAATGGGGAATAGGGAAGGGAATCGGTAAAAGGCGATAATCCCGTTTCCGACCAGCGCGCAAGCGCACGCTTTTCCCATTCCCGATTCCCTATTCCCGATTCCCCGCTCCAAATGACAGAACTAGAAAAACTCCGGCGCGTCTGGCAGACGCTCGGCCGCGAGGATCCGTTATGGGCCGTGCTCTCGCAGGCGGACAAGCGCGGCGGGCGCTGGCAGCGCGAGGAGTTCCTCGCCACCGGCCGCATCGAAGTCGATACGCAGATGCACATGCTGGCCGCGCGGGGGTTGCCGGCCGGCCGTGCGCTGGCGCTCGATTTCGGCTGCGGCGCCGGTCGCCTGAGCCGTGCGCTGGCGGCGCACTTCGAGCGCGTGATCGGCGTCGACGTGTCGTCGAGCATGATCGACAAGGCGCGCATTTTGAATGCCGACGTGGCGAACATCGAGTTCCGCGAGAACCCGTCGCCTCGCATCGAGGACGTCGCCGACGCGAGCGTGGATTTCGTCTACTCCAGCATCACCTTGCAGCACATTCCCGCACGCCTCGCCGCCGGCTACGTCGATGAGTTCTTCCGCGTGCTCGCGCCCGGCGGCATTGCCGTCTTCCAGTTCGTCGACGGACCCGATGAGAGCCTGCGCGGCAAGGTCTTCGGCAACGTGTCGAATCGCTGGCTGAACCCGCTGCGACGGCTGGCCTGGCGCCGCCAGGCCGTGTTCGAGATGCACTCGCTGGAAGAAGCGAAACTCGCGGCGCTCTTGAAGAGGCGCCCGCAGCTGCAGCTGCTCGAGGCGGTCGACGATCAGGCGGCCGGTGCGGGCTGGCATGGGCGGCGCTGGTACGTCGTCAATCGCGAAGAGGTGCCGGTCGAAGTCGCGGCCGGCGGGTACCGCCTTTACGCGCATGCGAGCGACACCCACATCGGCGCGCCGCTGATCGCCGGTCAGCCGCACGAAGCCCATGTCGAAGCCGCGCTGCGCGCCCACCTCGAGCCGGCGGCGACGTTTCTCGACATCGGCGCGAACATCGGCGTGTTCACTACGCTCGCCGCAACCCTGGTCGGCGACAAAGGCCGCGTGATCGCGGTCGAGCCGATCCCGCGCAATCTCGCGCTGATCGAGCGCGCCTGCCGGCGCAACGGATTCGGGCATGTGGAGCTGGTGCGTGCGGCCGCTTCCGATCGCAGCGGCGAGATCGAGTTGCGCACACATACGAGCACATCGAACAGCGCCACCCCGGCCGCCGCGGGCGAACGCCTGCGTTCGCAGAGCGGCGGCACGACCCTGCGTGTGCCCTCGGTGGTTCTCGACGAAACGCTGTCGCATCTGAGGCGGCTCGATCTGGTCAAGATCGATGTCGAGGGCATGGAGCCGCGCGCGCTGCGCGGCCTGCAGCGCACGCTCGACCGTTTCCATCCGGTCCTGATCAGCGAGTTCCATCCGTGGGCGATCGAGCGCGCGTGTGGGGAATCGCCGTTCGAATTCCTCGAATGGCTGACGGACTGGTACGAGGCGATCGCCGTGCTGCATCGCGACGGCTCGACGGAGGATTGCGCCGATCCGGCCGCCGTGATGCTGGCCTGGCGGCGCGTCAACGAGGCGGCGAACATGGACGGACGCGTGCACCTCGACCTGCTGTTCCAGTCGCGGCGCTAGCCGCGGAATTGATCAGGCGCGAAGTCGCTCAGACGCGCAGCAGTTCCGCGAGCACCGCCATGCGCACGAAGATGCCGTTGGCGACCTGGTCGAGGATGACCGAGCGCGGTCCGTCGGCGACGTCGTCGGCGATCTCGACGCCACGGTTCATCGGGCCGGGATGCATCACGATCGCGTCTTCCCTTGCGCGTGCGAGGCGCTCGCCCGTCAGGCCGTAAGCGGCGAAGTATTCCGCTTCGCCGAGGCCGAGCACGCCCTCGATGCGTTCCTTCTGCAGACGCAGCATGATGATGACGTCGCTGCCGTCCAATGCCTCGTCGAAGCTGCCGACGATGCGGCATTCAGGAAACTCCGTTGCCGACGGCAGCAGCGCCGCGGGTCCGCACAAGCGGATCTCGTTTGCGCCGAGCGCACTCAGCCCATGGATATCCGAACGCGCGACGCGCGAATGGCGCACGTCGCCGCAGATCGTCACATTGAGACCCTCAACGTCGCCTTTGTGATCGCGGATCGTCAGCAGGTCGAGCAGGCCCTGCGTCGGGTGGGCGTGGTTGCCGTCGCCGGCATTGACGATCACGGCACGCCGGGCGTGGGCGGCGAAACGGGCCGGTGTGCCGTTTTCCTTGTGGCGCACGATGAAGGCGTCGGCGTCCATCGCTTCAAGCGTCGCCAGCGTGTCTTCGAGGCTTTCGCCCTTGCTGGTCGACGAGTTGGCGATATCGAAATTGACGACGAAGGCGCCGAGCCGGTGCGCTGCGAGCTCGAAGCTCGTGCGCGTGCGCGTCGATGCCTCGAAAAACAGGTTCATCACCGTGCGTCCGGCCAGCAGCGGCGGCAGCGTGCCGCCGCGATAGGCGTCGCGCAGCGCCGCGCCGCGGTCGAGCAGGGCGACGATGCGTTCGCGGCCGAGCCCGTTCAGGGTCAGCAGGTGGCGCAGGCGGCCTTCGGTGTCGCTCTGCGGATCGGCCATGAGATTCATGTGTCGGTGGGCGCCTGTGCGAACCAGTCCTCGAGGATGATCTGCGCGGCGACCGCGTCGATCGCGGCCGCGTCCTTGCGCCGGGCTTTGCCCTGGGCGCGTTGCCCGGCGAAGCGGCGCGCCGCTTCCGACGAAGTATGGCGCTCGTCGACCAGGCGCACCGGAACGCCGTAGCGTTTGCGCAGCGCATCGGCGAAGTCGCGCGCGGCGCGGCTCATCGCCTGCTCGCCGCCGTCGAGCCGCAGTGGCAGACCGACGACGAGGCAGGCCGGCCGCCATTCGGCGATCAGCGCATCGAAGCGCTGCCAGTCGGGCTGCTCACCGCCGTTGCTCACCGTCGCCAGCGCGCGCGCGCCGCTGAGGCGGTTGCCGACTGCAACGCCGATCCATCGTGAGCCGTAATCGAAGCCGAGCGCGCTGCCGGCGGAGCTCTGCGCGAGCGCCTCAGGCGTGCCCGGCATAGCTGGTCAGCTGGATCAGGTTGACGCCGACGATGTTTGCCGCGGCTTCCCAGCGCTGCTCGAGCGGGGTCGAGAACAGGACTTCCTCCGACGCCGGCGCGGTCAGCCATGCGTTGTCGCGCAGTTCCTGCTCGAGCTGCCCGGGGCTCCAGCCGGAATAGCCGAGCGTCACGATCGCATGCCGCGGGCCTTCGCCGATCGCCATCGCGACCAGGATATCGCGCGAGGTGGTTACGCTGAGGCGGTCGGAAATGCGGAACGAGGATTCCCATTCGCCCTGCGGCGAATGCAGCACGAATCCGCGTTCGGGCTGCATCGGGCCGCCGATCAGCACGGGCGCGTCGATGACGTCGGCCAGTTCCGAACTCATGTTCATCTGCGCGAGCACGTCGCCGAGTCGGTATTCGGACAAGCGGTTGATCATCAGCCCCATCGCGCCGTCCTCGCCGTGCTGGCACAGGAAGGTGACGCCACGCGCGAAATTCGGATCGCGCAACGCCGGCATCGCGATCAGCAGCTGGTTGGTCAGCGGGCTCGATTCGGCCATGCGGCAGATTGTACTGGAGGGAGATGTACGCGACGTTAGGATTTGTGGCGGTACAACCGCGCCCCGTTCCATTTTTTCGTCATCCCGGCGAAAGCCGGGACCCAGTGCCTTCTTGCGAGCCAAAGCAAAGTCGCTGGGTCCCGGCTTTCGCCGGATGACGAGGTTGGGGGTGTGTTTGAGGTCGTGGTGGCGCGTCTCATCGATTCCGCAGGATATCGCCCGGCAAGAACTGCCAGGTCCGGCTGATATACAACTCGTCGACCTTCTCCTTGTCCTCCGGCAGCGCCGGAAACGGCTCGGCCAGGTGCACGATGCGGATCGCCGCGTCGTCCAGCACCTTGTGGCCGCTGGACTGGATCACGTCGACGCTCTTCACCTTGCCGTTGCGCGTCAGGCCGACCGTCAGCACCAGCTGGCCGTGCAATTGCTGGCGCCGCGCGTCGCCCGGGTAGTTCAGGTTGCCGATGCGCTCGATGCGCGCGACCCACGCGCGCATGTACGCGGCGAACTCGTATTCCTTGGTGTTCGCGGAGATGTATTTGCGTTTGGGCCGCTTGGCGTACTCCTCGGTCTCGCGCTGGATCTCCTGCGCGAGCTTCGCCATCTCGATCTTGCGCTGCTCGATCTCGCGCTCGACCGGGGCGACGCGGTCCGGCGTATCGGGTTTCGCGGTGTCGGTCCTGACGCTGAAGTCCGAGCGCTTCTGCGTCAGCACCTCGGCCTCGGTCGGCGCCTGCGGCCGCGGCGCGCCGTTCTCGAGCGGAACCGGCGCGATGCCGGCGACGGCTTTCGGGATCGGGCTGGACAGCGGCTGCGAGGGGCGCTTCGCCTTCTCGGCGGTGCCGCCGCCGCTATTGGTGGCCTGCGCGATGAAATCGGCTTTCTCGGGCTTCTCGTCGTTGGCCGACTGCACCAGGATCACGTCGAGCGAAGGCAGCGCCGGCGCCGGTTTTTCGTAGTCGAACGTGAGCCCGAGCGCGAGCACGCCATGCGCGATCAGCGAAAACAGCAAGGTCACGCCAAGACGATCGGCGCTGCCGGTACCGGGTGCTGCCATTACGAGCGTACGGCTTCGATGCAGTCGAACAGTTGACCCGCGATGTTAAGCCCGAACGCGGCATCCAGTTCGCGGATGCAGGTCGGAGATGTGACGTTGATCTCGGTCAGGTAGTCGCCGATCACGTCCAGGCCGACGAAAAGCATGCCGCGGCGCTTGAGCTCGGGGCCGACTTCGCCGGCGATCCAGCGGTCGTGCTCGCTGAGCGGTACGCCGACGCCCTTGCCGCCGCGGGCGAGATTGCCGCGGAAATCGTCGCCCTGCGGCACGCGCGCGAGTGCGTACGGCACCGGCTCGCCGTTGACCATCAGGATGCGCTTGTCGCCGGCGCTGATCTCGGGAATGAAGCGTTGCGCGGCGCAGAACGCGCGTCCGTTGCGGGTCAGCGTCTCGATGATCACGTTGAGATTCGGATCATGGTGGTGGCTGCGGAAGATCGATGCGCCGCCCATGCCGTCGAGCGGCTTCAGCACGACTTCGCCGTGCTCGGCGGCGAAGCGGCGGATCTCGCCCGCATCGCGCGCGACCACGGTCGGCGGGATGCATTGCGGAAAATGCAGGGAAAACAGCTTCTCGTTGGCGTCGCGCAGGCCCTGCGGCCGGTTTACGACCAGCACGCCGGCGGCTTCGGCGCGATCGAGCACCATCGTGTCGTAGAGGAACTGGTCGTCGAAGGGCGGGTCCTTGCGCGCGAGGATCACGTCGATCCCGGACAGGTCGCGCCAGGCCGGATCGCCGAGCGTGAACCAGTCCTCGAGGTCGTCGCGCACCGCGAGCGGCGCCAGCCGCGCCCATGGCTCGCCGCCGCGCATCGCCAGGCCGTTCTGTACCGCGTACAGCAGTTCGTAACCGCGCCGCTGCGCTTCCAGCAGCATCGCCAGCGTCGAGTCCTTTTCCGGGTGGATCGCGGCAATCGGATCCATCAGCACGGCCACTGTGCGGGTCATTCGAAGCTCCGGGGATGCGGCGCGCGCCGCGACAGTCGTCGCAACACGGCAGGTGTTCCTATACTACACTCGGCGCCGGGCGAGGCTGGAAATTCGCGCGCAAAACGCGCCGTGGTTCTCGTGGTATTTCGCGGGCTTACAAGCACAACTTGACAGCCTCGCTAAGTTTTGGTTAAGAAGGCTGGCTCTCGCGACTTACCGCCCTGACGGTACCGGAACCGCGCTCGCCGCGGACACCTCTCCACCCGGTAACGGCATGGTTCTCGCATGCGGTTAGTCCGTTTTTGGTAATCCGGCTTTAGTAGTCCGGTTTTTTGGCAATCCGTTTTTGCACGCGTTGGGGGGTCCGAGGTGGACGACACGAAACAAGGCAGTCTGACCGGCGTCAAGGTAATGGTCATCGACGACTCGAAGACCATCCGCCGGACCGCCGAGACGCTGCTGCGCAAGGAGGGCTGCGAGGTCGTGACCGCCACGGACGGTTTCGAGGCGCTCGCGAAGATTTCCGACCAGCAGCCGCAGATCATCTTCGTCGACATCATGATGCCGCGTCTGGACGGCTATCAGACCTGCGCGCTGATCAAGAACAACCAGATGTTCAAGGGAACGCCGGTGATCATGCTGTCCTCCAAGGACGGCCTGTTCGACAAGGCGCGCGGACGCATCGTCGGCTCCGAGCAGTATCTGACCAAGCCATTCACGCGCGAGGAACTGCTCGGCGCGATCCGCAGGCACGTGCAGTGAATGACCTTTAACAGCGCCATTCGATCTTCAGGGGATGAGATGGCACACATTTGCATCATTGACGATTCGCCGACCGACGTGCATGCGTTGAGCACGATGCTGGCCCGGGGCGGTCATCGCGTCAGCAGCGCACCGAGTGCCGAGCAGGGCATCGCGCTGGTCAAGCGCGAGCGGCCGGACCTGGTCATCATGGATGTGATCATGCCGGGCATCAACGGCTTCCAGGCCACGCGCGACCTCAGCCGCGACGCCACCACCGCATCGATTCCGATCCTTATCATCACCACCAAGTCGATGGAAGCCGACCGCGTGTGGGGCCTGCGCCAGGGGGCCAAGGATTTCATGACCAAGCCGGTGCGCGAGAAGGATCTGCTCGCGCGCATCAGCGATCTCTTGCCCGGCTGACATGGTTCTCGCTGCCGACCACTCCGTGGGCACGCCGTTCGAAGTCCTCGCCGACTACGAGCGGCGCAGCCTCGCGCATGTCGCCGGCCTGCCCGAGCAGATCGAGGCGCCCGGCCTGTGGCGCGGCATCGGCTTTCGCGTAGGCATCCGGCACTTCGTCAGCGTGATCGCCGAGGTCAACGAAATCCTGACGCTGCCGGTGCTGACGCCGGTGCCGGGCACGCGCTCGTGGCTGCTCGGCGTCGCCAATGTGCGCGGCAATCTCGTGCCGGTCATCGACCTGCGCGATTTCATCGAAGGCGAGCGCAGCATCCCGACCGAGGCGAGCCGCGTGCTGGTGGTGCGTCAGCACGGCGGCAGCGTTGGCCTCCTGATCGACGAAGTGCTCGGCCAGCGCAGCTTCTCGGACGAGCAACGCGCCGACGCGGTCGGCGAGGCCGACGAGCGCTACGCGCATTTCGTCGGCGAGAACCTGCAGCTAGGCGACGTGCTCTGGGGCCTGTTCAGCATGGCCACCCTGGTTCGTGCCGCGGAATTCCAGCAGGGCTCGGCATGAAATTTGCTCACAATTTGTTCACAGCGGATAGAACCGCGAAGACGCGAAAGAGGCGGACGAAACCTCTGCGGCACGATGTGCCGACGCGCGCGGTGCGGGCGGACCTGAGGCGGCGGATGCCGCGGCTCGGGTCTGCCGGCGTTGGCGCGCGGGCCAGTGGTGGCTGGCCTTTCGAGACGAATAACTCAAGGGGTGGAGCATGAGCACGACTTCGGGCGCAATGGGCAGAGAGAGGGGCGGCAGCGCGAATACCGTGCTGTTCGTGGTACTCGGACTTCTGTTCCTGTTCGCCATCGCCGACTTCGTCTATCTGTATTTCAAGAACAACCAGGATCGACAGGCAGTCGCCTACACGACGCAGATCCAGGTGTTGTCGCAGGCGCTGGCCAAGTACGCCTCGGAAGCCGCCGGCGGCAATGATCTGGCGTTCAAGGAGCTCGAAAGCACGCGCGCGAACATCGATACCTACGTGCGCAGCCTCAACGCCGGCGACAAGCGCGGCATGCCCGGCTATGCGATCGAGGAAAGCGTCAAGCCCGAGCTCGATGCGCTGACCAAAGCCTGGGCCGCGCTGCAGACCAACGCGATCAAGATCCTCGGCAACAAGGATCTCGTGCTCGGCGCCGCGACCAGCGCCAAGGACTTCACCGACAAGCTGTCCGCGCTGAACTCGCGCATGAACGAAGTCGTCAACATCCTCACCGAGAAGAACGCGAGCGCCTCGCAGGTCTACATCTCCTCGCGCCAGATGCAGCTGGCCGACCGCATGGGCGGGCGCGTCGCCAAGATTCTCGCCGGCGGCACCGACGCGCAGGCGTCGGCCGACGGCTTCTCGCGCGACGCGCGCTTGTACGGCACCGTCGTCAGCGGCCTTCTCAACGGCGCGCCGGAGCTCAACATCCGCCCGCTCGACAACGTCAACGCCAAGCAGATCATCGGCGACATCTCGCAGCAATGGACCGGGCTCGCCGAGCCGATCCAGAAGATCCAGGACGCCGCGACCAACCTGCAGGAAGTAAAGGACGCCGCCGACTCGATCTTCACCGACAGCCAGAGCGTGCTGCTGCGCGCCGGCAACGTCGCGCAGCGCATCGATGAATTGCCGACCAAGCGCCTGTTCCCGAACCCGTGGTGGGGTGCGATCGCCGCCGGCGCCGCGCTGCTGCTGCTGCTGTTCCTCGGCGTCAACCTGATCCGCGACCAGCAGCGCCGTTATCAGGTTTCCGCAGAACTCAATCAGCGCAACCAGGAAGCGATTCTGCGCCTGCTCGACGAAATGGGATCGCTGGCCGAAGGCGACCTCACCGTCAAGGCGACCGTCACCGAAGACATCACCGGCGCGATCGCCGACTCGGTCAACTTCGCCGTCGAAGCGCTGCGCAGCCTGGTGACGACGATCAACGAGACCGCCGTGCAGGTGTCCGCCGCCGCGCAGGAAACGCAGGCGACCGCGATGCACCTCGCCGAAGCCGCCGAACATCAGGCGCAGCAGATCACCTCGGCATCGGCAGCGATCAACGAGATGGCCTCGTCGATCGACAACGTGTCGAAGAATTCGACCGAAAGCGCGGAGGTCGCGCAGAAGTCCGTGCAGATCGCCGCGAAGGGCGCCGCGATCGTGCGCCAGACCATTCAAGGCATGGATTCGATCCGCGACCAGATCCAGGAAACGTCCAAGCGCATCAAGCGCCTCGGCGAGTCCTCGCAGGAAATCGGATCGATCGTCGAGCTGATCAACGACATCGCCGAGCAGACCAACATCCTCGCGCTGAACGCGGCCATTCAAGCGGCCTCGGCCGGCGAAGCGGGCCGCGGCTTCGCGGTCGTCGCCGACGAAGTGCAGCGACTCGCCGAACGCGCGTCGGGCGCGACGAAACGAATCGAGACGCTGGTGCAGACGATTCAGTCCGACACCAACGAAGCGGTCAGCTCGATGGAGCAGACCACCTCGGAAGTCGTTTCCGGCGCGCGCCTCGCAGAGGACGCCGGCCTCGCGCTCGGCGAGATCGAAAAGGTTTCGAACGACCTCGCGGAATTGATTCAGAGCATCTCGTCGGCAGCGCGGCAGCAGTCGGCCGCGGCGACGAACATCTCGGCGACGATGAACGTTATTCAGGAAATCACCACGCAGACGTCGGTCGGCGCAAGCCAGACCGCCGAATCGATCGGCAACCTCGCGCAGCTCGCGTCGGATCTGCGCAGATCGGTCGCGGACTTCAAGCTGCCGGGTTGAGTACGTCGATGGTTGACGGCCTCACCCGCGGCTCCAGCACAAGGATGTGCCGTCGCGACGCGCGCGCGAGCGCGCGGCGCGGCAAACGTGACGCGGCTTTGCCGCGGCCGTTTGTTCGCAAACCGCGGCAGGATGCCCGGTCTTGCGAATGGGACGGCCGTTGATCGAGGGTGGCATGAAACTGCACGACAATATCGACTTCACCGCTCTCAACTGGGTCAAGCAGGAACTCGACGCGACCTTGAAGCGGTCGCGCGACTCGCTCGAGGCCTACGTCGACAATCCGTCCGACGTCGGCCTGATGCGCTCGAGCGCCGAGTACCTGCATCAGGTGCAGGGCACGCTGCGCATGGTCGAGCTGTACGGCGCGGCGATGGTCGTCGAGGAAATGGAACGCCTCGCCCAGGGCCTGCTCGACGATGTGATCAAGCAGCGCGACGAAGCCTATTCCGTGCTGATGCGCGGCATGGTGCAGCTGCCCGACTATCTCGAGCGCGTGCAGAGCGGCCACAAGGACATTCCGATCGTCCTGCTGCCGCTGCTGAACGATCTGCGTTCCTGCCGCGGCGACAATCTTCTGACCGAGTCGGCGCTGTTCTCGCCGGACCTGCATGCCGATCTTCCGCTCGCGGCCGCCGGCAGTCTCGCGCCTGTCGCCGCGGCGGAGCTGCGCACGCAGGCGCTGCGCCTGCGCCTTGGATTCCAGGCCGCGCTGCTGAAATGGATCCGCGATGAAAGCGCGAGCGAGCATCTCGATCGCCTCGGCAACGTGCTCGACCGGCTGCGCGCGCTGTCGCACGGCACCGAAGCGCGCCGATTGTGGTGGGTCGCCGGCGGCGTGATCGAAGCGGTCAAGGACGGCGGGCTCGAGCCGAGCGTCTCGGTGAAGCTGCTGTTCGGCGCCGTCGATCGCGAGATCAAACGCTTCGCCGACAACGGCGAGGCCGGCATCGCAGCCAATCCGCCGCGCGAGCTGATCAAGAATCTCCTCTACTACGTCGCGCATTCGACCGGAAAGGGCACGCGCGCCAGCGAAGTGCGCAGCACCTATCGCCTCGACACGCTGCTGCCGACACAGAAGGAACTGCAGCACGCGCAAGGCTCGATGACCGGCCACAACCGCACGCTGCTCGATACGGTGTCGGTCGCGATCAAGGACGACCTGCTGCGCGTCAAGGAATCGCTCGACATCTTCCTGCGCAGCCAGGACGCGAACCCGGCCGACCTGTCGAGCCAGGCCGAAATACTCGACCGCGTCGGCGACACGCTCGGCATGCTCGGTCTCGGCATGCCGCGCAAGGTGGTCGGCGAACAACGCACCGTGATCGAGGAAATGGCCGAAGGCCGCCGCACCATCGACGAGGGCGCACTGCTCGACGTTGCCGGCGCGCTGCTCTATGTCGAAGCCTCGCTCGACGATCATATCGAGCGCCTCGGCGCGGGCGGCGAAAGCGAACCGATCGACGGCGGTCTCGAGCTGCCCAAGGCCGAAGTGCGCAAGATCCTCGATGCGCTGATGCGCGAGGCCGCGGTCAACATCCAGCAGGCCAAGCACGACATCATCGCGTTCATCGAATCGCCGTGGGAGCACGCGCGCGTCGAGCAGATTCCGCGCCTGCTCGAGGAGATCTCCGGCGCGCTGCGCATGCTCGGCCTCGGCGATGCCGCGCAGCTGATGACCGGCATCGTGCGTTTCGTCGAAACCGAACTGCTGCAGCATCGCCGCGTGCCGACCGCCGAGCAGATGGACAAGCTCGCCGACGCGCTCGCCGCGATCGAGTATTACCTTGAAGCGACGCGCGAACAGCGCGGCAATCGCGAACGCATCCTCGACGTCACGCGCGAAAGCCTGGAAGCGCTCGGCTACTGGCCGGTGCCGCCGGGCGGCGGCGGTCCGGGACCCGATGGACATCCCGACACGCCGCGGCCGGAAGCCGGCATTGCGGCGCCGGTCGACGCGAATGCCGCGGCGTATGAAGCGGCAGCCGCGCTCGCCTACGGCGGCGAAGATTCGCGCGTCGCATCATCGATGCCGCGCGACCGCGATCTGCAATCGCTGTCGTTCGCGGCGTCCAGCGACGAATTCCCGAGCTGGGGCGAACATCTGCCGACAGGCCGCAGCGACGGCCTGCGCGACGAGAGCGCGGTGGGACAGACTTCCGATCCGGCGATGCCGAGCATCGACCTGCCGGACATCGATCTTCCCGCCTATACATCGAGCGAAGGGCTCGACGAGATCATGGCCGCCGATGATGCGTCGGCCGACGACGTGCCCAGCGTGGTCGAGATCGCGCCGGGCCGGGACATCAACGATCTGATCGTCGGCGAAGCGCGCTCGCCGGAACCGTTCGCGCACGATCTCGATGGTCTGCGTCTGGCGGAAACCGGTGATTCCGAGACCGGCTGGACCGAGATCGAGGAAGAAATCGAAGAGGAAGAAGCGGTCGAGGCGGCGCACGACGCCGGCTTTCAGAGCGGCGCGACCGAGGACATCGACGACGAGATCCGCGAGGTCTTCGTCGAGGAAGTCCAGGAAGAAATCGACAACATGCGCCGGCAGATTCCGCTGTGGAAGGCGGACATCGAGAACCTTGATGCATTGAAGCCGCTGCGGCGCTCGTTCCACACGTTGAAGGGTTCGGGCCGGCTGGTCGGCGCGCTGACGCTCGGCGAGTTCAGCTGGAAAGTCGAGAACATGCTCAATCGCGTGCTCGATCGCACCATCGTTCCCGGCAATGCCGCGGTCGCGCTGGTCGATCATGCGTTCGAGACGTTGCCCGAACTTCTCGCCGCGCTGCGCGGTGGTGCTGCGCCGACGGCGAACATCCACGGCATCATGGCCACGGCCGATCGCATCGTCGCCGGAGAGGATGCGTACGTTCCCGTGCGCACCGCGTCGACGCGCAAGGTGACCCGCACCGTACGCCGGCGCGTGCCCGTCATGGCCGCTGCGACGCCGACCGTGGAGATGGGGCACGCGTCGGAAAGCATTGATATCGAGAGCGCCTTCGCGGCGCCCTCGCCCGAGATCCATGCCGGTCCGCTGCCGAACATCGATCCGGTCCTGTTCGACATCCTCAAGAGCGAAGTCGCTGCCCACCTCGGCGTGATCGGCGACTACCTCGACCGTTGCGCTCCGCAGCCCGTCGTCGCCAGCGAAGCGCTGCTGCGCGCCGTGCACACGTTGAACGGCGCGATCGCGATGGTCGACATTCCGGCGCTGGGCCAGGTGCTCGCGCCGCTCGAAGGCTATGTCAAACGCCTGCGCGGCATCGGCGCCGCGCCCGATGCCGCGGGTATCGAAGTGCTGGAAGGGACGATCGCGCTCGCGCGCGAGGTCATCTCACGCCTGGACATGGGCATGAGCGCACTGCCCGATTCTTCCGCGCTGGCCGAACAAATCACCGCGCTGCGCGATGCGCTGCCGGAGCCGGAAACCTCGCTGCATCTCTATACCGGCACCGAAGGCGCGATCGTAGACAAGGACGATCTCGTTGTCGGTGCGTTTGCGGTGGACGAGGAAATCACACGCCACCTGCGCACGCCGGCCGCAACCGACGAGGACCTGACCAGTTCGCTGGTGCGCAGTTTCGACGAAGCACACGGGACCGCGGACGAAGAGACATACGCCGACATTCCGGCGGATCTCGCCGCATCGCTGCACGCGTTCGACCTCGGCAATCCGCCGCTCGCCGAGGGCGACAGCGCGATCGAGGAGCCGCCGGTCGTCGCCCAGGAGGAAGCGCCCGAGTCCGCGTTCAGCGGCTTGCCGGTGTTTGTCGACGCCGCGCTGGTCACCGCATTCGACGAGGCCGACGCGCATGCGCGCGCGGTCGAGGACGAGCGCGATGCATTCGCGCTGATCGACGAGACGCCCGCCGTTTCGTTCGATGCCTATGACACCGACGAAGCCGACGGCCTCGAGCTGCTGTCCGAGACGATCGAAACAGCCGAAGCGCCGGCCGTCGAAACGATTGCCGCCGCGCCGGTCGAAGAACCGGCGCCGGTGGTGGAACGTCACGGCAAGAAGGCAAAGCGGTCGGCCCACGTCGAGCCCGTGCATGTCGCATCGATTCACCTCAGCGGCGTCGAAGCACCGCCGATCGCCGACGACGTACAGCCGGACGGCGCCCTGGAACTGCCGGATCTCGACGACGATCTGCTCGAGATTTTCGTCCAGGAAGGCGAAGATATTCTTGACCACTCCGATTCGCTGATGGCGCGCCTGCGCGAGGCGCCGCAGGATCGCGAGCTGATTGTCGGATTGCAGCGCGACCTGCACACCTTGAAAGGCGGCGCGCGCATGGCCGGCCTCGCGCCGATCGGCGATCTCAGCCACGCGATGGAATCGCTGATCGATGCGGCCAGCGAAGGCCGCCGCGCGATGGATCGCATCGCCGTCGAATCGCTCGAGCGCGGCTTCGACCGATTGCATTCACTGGTGCAGCGTGTTTCGCAGCGCCAGGCGATCGCGATGCCGCAGCATGCGATCGCGCGGTTCGAAGGGCTGGTCGCCGGCAAGCTTCCGGCGCAGATGCCGGCAGGCCGGGCACCGGTCGTCGCCGAAACCGTGCAAGCGGAATCGGCGCCCGTCATCGAAGCAACGGATGCAACCGATACCGCCGCCGAGGCGGTCACGGAACCGGCGGCGCAGCCGGCCGCGCCGGTCGCACGCCCGGCGCCGCATCGCCTGCCGACGCTGGACGAAGAAGAAGCGCCGCGCGCACCGCAGGAAATGATCCGCGTGCGCTCCGAGCTGCTCGACTCGCTGGTCAACTATGCCGGCGAAGTGTCGATCTACCGCTCGCGCCTCGAACAGCAGATCTCGACGTTCCGCTTCAACCTGATCGAATTCGAGCAGACGGTCAGCCGCCTGCGCGAGCAGCTGCGCAAGCTCGAGATCGAAACCGAGGCGCAGATCATCGCGCGCTACCAGCGCGAGCATCACGAGCCGGGACAGACGACCTTCGATCCGCTCGAACTCGACCGTTTCTCGCAGCTGCAGCAGCTGTCGCGCGCGCTCGGCGAGTCGGTATCCGATCTCGTCTCGATTCAGGGCCTGCTCGACGATCTGACACGCCAGTCGGAAACGCTGCTGCTGCAGCAGTCGCGCGTCAGCTCCGATCTGCAGGAAGGCCTCATGCGCACGCGCATGGTGCCGTTCGATTCGCTGGTGCCGAACCTGCGCCGCACGCTGCGCCAGGCCGCGCAGGAACTCGGCAAGCGCGCGCAGCTGCGCGTCGACGGTGCGCAAGGCGAAATGGATCGCAACCTGCTTGAACGCATGAAGGCACCGTTCGAGCACATGCTGCGCAACGCGCTCGCGCATGGCATCGAGTCGCCGGAAGAGCGTCTGGCTTCCGGCAAATCCTCCGAGGGCCTGGTCAATATCGCGGTCAGCCGCGAAGCGACCGAAGTCGTGTTGCGCGTCTCCGACGATGGCCGCGGCCTCGATCGCGTCGCGATCCGCACGAAGGCGATCGAACGTGGCCTGCTCAAGCCCGATGTCGAGCTGTCCGACCGTGACCTTTATGGTTTCGTGCTGGAAACGGGTTTCTCGACCGCCGAGCAGGTGACGCAGCTCGCCGGCCGCGGCGTCGGCATGGACGTTGTGCACAACGAGATCAAGCAGCTCGGCGGTTCGCTGCTGATCGATTCGGAACAAGGCCACGGCGCGACCTTCACGATCCGCCTGCCGTTCACCCTGGCAGTGACGCAGGCGATCCTGGTCAAGCTTGGCGACAGCACCTATGCGATTCCGATGTCGTCGGTGCAGGGCGTCGTGCGCATCGCGCGCGACGATCTCGATCGGCGCCTGTCTTCCGGCAATCCGAAATACAGTTATGCCGGCGACGAATTCAACATCTACGAGCTCTCGCAGCTGCTCGGCGTGCCGCCCGGCCGCCCGATCGACGAGACGCAGTTGCCCTTGCTGATGACGCGCACCGGCGACCAGCGCGCCGCGGTGCGCATCGACGCGGTGGTCGGCTCGCGCGAAATCGTGGTCAAGTCGGTCGGTCCGCAGATCAGCTCGGTGCCGGGCATCTTCGGCGCGACGATCATGGGCGACGGCTCGGTCGTGATGATTCTCGATCTGGCGCCGCTGGTGCGCCGCGTCGCTGCGCTGCGCGCGCGCGTCGAGGCCGGCACGGCCGTCGAGCTGCCGGTCTACGTACCGCCTGCGGTCGCGCTGGAAACGCGCCGCCATCCGCTGATCATGGTCGTCGACGATTCGATCACGATGCGCAAGGTCACCACGCGCGTGCTCGAACGCGCCGAGCTCGACGTGATCACCGCGAAGGACGGCCTCGACGCGGTCGAGAAGCTGCAGGAAAAAGTGCCGGACCTGATGCTGCTCGACATCGAGATGCCGCGCATGGACGGCTACGAGCTGGCTACCTACATGCGCAACGACGCACGGCTCAAAGGGGTGCCGATCATCATGGTCACTTCGCGCACCGGCGAAAAGCATCGTCAGCGCGCGCTGGAAATCGGCGTGGAACGTTATCTCGGCAAGCCTTACCAGGAAGCCGACCTGCTGCGTCACGTGCAGGAAATACTGAGACTGGATCGTGCGTAACACGCAATCAAACGTCGCCGTCGCATTGCTCTACCAGACGCAGGAGCTCGGCCGCCATATGCGCGATGCGCTGTCGTCGCTGGGCACGCCGATTGTCTACGAAGCCGCCACGGATCATCTCGATCCCGAAGCGCTGCAGGAATCCGGCGCACGCGTCGTCGTGGTCAATCTCGATCCCGCGGTCGAGGCGCATCTCGACGAGGTCTACGGCCTGCTCGAGGACGACCGCTACAGCGTCGTCTTCAACGACGCGCAGGTTTCCAGCGGACTTTCGGGCTGGGACCAGGCGCGCTGGGTGCGTCATCTCGCCGCGAAGATTCTCGGCGACGTGGACATCGATCCGCCGCGCCCGGAAGGCGCGGAGGCGATCCCGGCGCCGCCGCCTGCCGGCACCGTCGCGTTTGCGACGGAAAGCGCCGGCGAAGCGGATGCAATGGAGCATGACGAAATCGAGATCGAATCTGCACCGGCGTCGAGCTATGCAGACGAGGTGCGGCGCATCGTCGAGGACACGCAGGATTACCCCGATGTCGAACCGATCGCGACGAAAGCCGGCGATCCGCTGGACATGCTCGAATCCCGCTACGACGAAATGAACCAGCCGGCGGAGTCGGCTTTTCCCTCGCCGCCACCGCCGCCCGCAGACGAATTCGACTTCTCGACGCTCGAGGCGCTGACTGCGACACCCGCACTGCCGTCCGCTGAATCCCGGTCGCCGCGGCTGACGCTCGCCGATGAATTCCTCGACGACGAAGCATCGATTGCAACCGCGCAGTCCGAGCCGACCGAGGAAGCCGAACCCTTCGACCTCGCAGCGCTCGACACCTTGTTCGGCGACGCTCCGCTCGATCAGGTCGACGAAGCGGACGCGATCGACGTAGGCGATCTCGGCGATCTGGGCACGATCGAGTCGACGGGAGCGCCGGAACGCGCCGCCAACGACGTCGATGCCGACGAAGTGGTTGCGCCGGCGTTCACGCTGGTCGAAGAGATAGCGCTCGTCGAAGAGATAGCGTTCGACGCGCCGCCCGCTGCCGCGGTGCCGAAGGAAATCGCATCGTCCGCAGCGCCGCTGAAACTGGCCGCCGCCGCGGACTGGTCGCTCGAGGACATGCTCGATGGCGAAACCAGTCCGCCACCGCTGCCGCCGGGCGCATCTCCGTTCGGCATCGAGAAAATGAGCGCCGCGGAATATCTTGCTCCACCGACGGAAGGCACCGCGGCGCCGTCGGTTCCGGAGCCTGATTTCGCGTTCGAGCTGATGCCACTGGAGGAAGCCGTAGCGCCGCAGCAGATGGAGCGCGAGGCACACGAAGTATGGCTCGACCCGGACCAGGTCAGCGTGCCGGTGGCGAAGATCCGGCGCGTCTGGGTGCTCGGCGCCTCGATCGGCGGCCCGGAAGCCGTGCGCGAATTCCTCGGCGAGCTGCCGCGCGATTATCCGGCGCTGTTCGTGCTTGCGCAGCACATGGGCGCCGAGTTCGTCGATCTGATGGCGCAGCAGCTGGCCAAGTCGACGGCGATGACCGTGCGCACGCCGACGCACGGCGAGCGCGTCGGACATGGCGAAGTCGTGCTGGTGCCGACGACGCACCGATTGCAGATCGACCCCGAGGGTATCGTCGTGCTCGAGCGCAGCGGCAACGATGCGGCATACAGCCCATCGATCGACCGCGTGCTGCGCGACATCGCCGACCGCTACGGCGCGAACGCCGGCGCGATCATCTTCTCGGGCATGACCACCGACGCGGTCGAAGGCAGCACGTATCTCGCCGGCAAAGGCGGCGCCGTGTATGCGCAGCATCCGGACACCTGCGTCGTCAGCTCGATGGTCGATGGCGCGGTGGAAGCGGGCATCGTCAAGTTTCTCGGATCGCCGAAGGAGCTCGCAGAACGCGTGCTCGCGGATTCCGCCGGCTACAAACGTTAGATATCGCGTGCATCGCTACCGCATGATGCGGCGGCGACCGGAACAGAGTGAAGCCCTGGGGAAAACAATGCTCGACCTGCCACGTGAAATCCGCGGCGTCATGATCCCGGTCACCGGCGGCCGCGTGCTGCTGCCGAATGCGACCGTCGCCGAAGTCATCAGCTACGCGCAACCCGAACGCGTCGCCGACGCGCCGGCGTGGCTGCTCGGCCGCCTGTCCTGGCGCGGCTGGCGTTTGCCGCTGTTCTCGTTCCCGGTGCTGACCGGCCAGGTGCGCGAGGAGCCCTACACGAATGCGCGCGTCGCCGTGCTCAAGGCGCTCGGCGGCAACGCGAAGATGCCGTTTCTGGCCCTGCTTGCGCAGGGATTTCCGCGGTTGACGACGATCACGCCGGATTCGCTGATTCCGACCGGCGACGAGAACGCGCATCCGCTTGGTATTCGCGCCGAGGTGCTCGTGCGCGATGATCGCGCGGTGATTCCGGATCTTGGGTTGATCGAGGGGATGGTGATGGAAGCCGTGGCTGCTTGATCAGAAACCCGCCGGATGGAATGTTGACTATGCGAGTTGCTGCGTCGCATAGACGCAAAAGCATCTCATTTTGTAGGGTGGGCTTCAGCCCACCTCTTCGTTGACGCGCAGACAAAGCGGTGGGCTGAAGCCCACCCTACTTGGCGCTCAGCTCAGCCGTTAGGCCGTCATGACTACCGCGTGGGCATGCCCGAAGTGCAAGCGCCGGTTCACGCGCAAGAACCAGCGGCACGCTTGCGGCACGGGTCGGCGCGCGGATGTTCTGCGCAACAGGCCACCTGAAGTGGTCGCACTGTATGCCGCTTTGGAGACGTTCGCGAAGTCGCTCGGCCCGGTGGAATTCGTGACGCGCGAACGGTATGTGTTGCTGCGTAGCGATCGCATCTTTGCGGACCTGGTCATCATGCCCGCTGCCATTCGGCTCGCAATCCACCTGCCGCGGGAGGCGAAGCACGCGCTTTTCATCAAAATCGCCTCGGATCGGAAGCATGTGAGCCATGTCGCCAAGCTTCATGACCTGGTCGAACTCGAAACCATGAAGCCGTTCTTGCGCGAAGCGTATGAATACTCGATCTCGTAGCGCTGACTATCGGTATCGGTGTTCCTTCGACAGCACGTCGACAACCAGCGATGGTGGATTGAAGCCCACGTGTGAAGCACTCCGCATGCGCGTACTCGTCTTTGTTTCGATCCTTTTTCTATTGCCTCCGGTCGATACGATGGCAGCCGAAATCGTCGTGTCGAAAGCGAAACGGATGCTCGAATATCGGCAAGACGGTGGTTCGCGCGAATTCCCGATCGGCCTTGGCACCGCGCCTGTCGGCCGAAAGCTGCAGCAAGGCGATCGGAAGACGCCCGAAGGTGCGTATTTCATTACGCACAAGAATTCCAGGAGCCAGTTTTATCTGTCGCTCGGAATCAGCTATCCGAATCCCGACGATGCCAAGGCTGGGCTGCAGTCAGGATTGATCTCGCAAGCTCAATACGCAGCGATCGAAGAGGCAAGCAAGAAGCGGCAACTTCCACCGCAGAACACGCGGCTGGGCGGCGATATCTTCATCCACGGCCGCGGTGCGCAATCCGATTGGACCTGGGGTTGCATCGCCTTGAACGACGAGGACATGAAATTTCTGTTCGAGAATGTCCGTGTCGGAGACAGCGTAACCATTCTTGAGTGAACGTCCCTGGCGGTGAGGGAAGCGGTGGGCTGAAGCCCACCCTATGAGGGCGCGAATTTCCGTAATTCGATTACCAGTCTCCCCGCAATGCCTGCATCACCGCCAACGCAGCCAGCCCCGCCGTCTCCGTGCGCAGAATCCGCGGCCCAAGCCGCAGCCCGCGAAACCCAGCCTGCTGCAACGTCACGAGATCGTGATCCGACAATCCGCCTTCCGGCCCGACCGCTAACGTCGCCCGTTCGCACGCAGGCAATTCGCGCGGCGCGAGATCACCTTCGGGATCGAGCGCGAGGCGAAGCCCGGCACCGTCATCCAGCGATGCGGCCCAATCGCTCAGCTTCATCGGCTCGCTGACATCGGGCAGGCGCGTGCGCCCGCACTGCTCGCAGGCCGAGGCGACGACGGCCTCCCAATGCGCGAGGCGGCGCTCGGCGCGTTCGGCGTCGAGCTTCACCTCGGTGCGGTCGGTGATGATCGGCACGATGCGCGCGACGCCGAGCTCGGTCGCTTTCTGCAGGATCCAGTCCATCTTCTCGCCGCGCGCGATGCCTTGCGCGAGCGTGATCCTGAGCGGACTTTCGCGATCCTCGGCGTCCGCCGATTCGAGCACGCGCGCGGTGACCGAGCGCTTGGCCAGCGAGGCGAGCTCGGCGGCGTATTCGTCGCCGCTGCCGTCGAACAGGCGCAGCGGATGGCCGCGGTCGAGGCGCAGCACACGGGCGAGGTGCTCGCCGGCCTGGACCGGCAGTTCCACCTCGCGACCGGGGCGCAGTGTTTGCGGCACGTAGATGCGGGGAATGCGCATGGGCGTCTCCGTGGCGCGAAGGAAGCCTTCGGTCCGCACGATGCGTGGCGCGGACGTCACGGACATGCACAGTACCGCGCAATGCGGAAGATCGGTAGGGGGCACGCGTCGCGGCAGCCGGTGCGCGGCCGGATGACACAAGGTTAACGCGGCATCGGGTAGGTGTATTCTCTGGCCGGCGCAAGCGGCCGATTCCGGAGAGACGCGATGGGTGTACTCGCCTGCTGCTTCTGGTGGTTCGTGCTGGGCGTCGTGCTTGGCTGGCTGCTGAACTGGCTGCTGTCGAGATGGTTCCGTGCCGATCCGCCCGTTGCGCCGCGAGGCACGCCGAATCCGGTCGGATCTCCATCCGAAGGCGAGGAAGCACCGACGGAGACGCTGGCGCATGCCGCCGCGTCGCCGCCGGGACGCATCATCGATGTCGGCGCGGCACGCGCTGCCGGCTTCAACCTCAAGCACGACGACGACCTGACCATCATCGAGGGCATCGGCCCGAAGATCGATGAGCTGTTGCATGCCAACGGGGTCGTCTCCTTCGCACAGCTGGCACGGCTCAGCGTGCCGGAGATGCTGGCGATCCTGGACAGGGGCGGGCCGAACTTCCAGCTGGCCAACCCGGGTTCTTGGGCACGGCAGGCGGCGCTGGCGTCCGAGAACCGCTGGGCCGAGCTCAAGCGACTGCAGGAAGAGTTGATCACCGGTTTCGGTTCATCCGGCGGTTCGTGATCCGGCGAGGAGCGCAGCATGACCCGCACGATCGACTGGCCGCGCTATACCCGCTGGACATGGATCGTCGCCGCGCTGCTGATCCTGTTGCTGGCGGCGTTGTCGTTCATGGGCAAGGGTCCGGCGACTTCGGCGGTGTGCTGTGGCGCATCCGCTGAGACATCACGGACCACTCCCGCGCCGGTTGCGCCCGCACCTGACGCGCCCGCGCCGAAAACGCCGGGCACGCTCAGGCTCACGCCGGATGCGGGCAAGCTCATGCTCGAAGGCGTCGTACCCGACACGTCGATGAAGGATCGGCTGACGCAGGCCGCGATCGTGATTTACGGCAACGCGAATGTCGTCGACAAGCTGACGGTCGATGCATCGACGACCGCAGTGACGTGCGCCGACAAGACCGAAACGCTGTTCGCTGCGCTGAAGACGGACCCGCCGATCGGCCTCGAATGCAATGAGCAGGGCATCACCTTGACCGGAACATCGACCCGCGAAGCGGACAAGGCGGCACGCGAAACCTGGGCGCGTGATTTCTTTGGCGCCGATGCGCACATCGTCAACGCGATACAGATCAGCGCGCCCCTGCAGCCGGTGACGAAACCCGAGGATGTGCGCTGCGGCACGCGGATTCCCGCCGCGGTGACATTCGCGACGGGCTCCGCGCACATCACCGTGCGCGGCAGGAAGCTGCTGGATGCGATCGCGCCGTGCCTCACGACCGGCCAGTACGAAATCGGCGGGCACACCGACTCGATCGACACTGCCGAAGACAATCTGCGCTTGTCGAAGGCGCGCGCGGAGGCGGTGCGCGCTTACATGATCCTGAAGGGCGTCGACGCCGAACGGCTGCTCGCGATCGGCTACGGTCTGGATCGCCCGATCGCCGACAACGCGACGCGCGATGGCAGGGCGAAGAATCGCCGGATCGAGTTTGTGCAGAAGTAAATACGAGCGGCGCAACTACCCGAGCTTCCCTTCCCCCGCTGCGCGGGGGAAGGTGCCGAAGGCGGAAGGGGGCGCTTTAGGCTCTGGCACCTTCTGCACTCTCACGCGACGCTCGCCCCCTTCCGCCCTCCGGGCACCTTCCCCCGCGCAGCGGGGGAAGGGAAACAGATTGCGCGCATCCGTCCTTCGGCTCACACCGCGCGTTCGATACCTTCGCTGGCGACGTCGACCATCAGCTCGATCTCCTCCGGCGTAATGCAATAAGGCGGCATGAAGTACACGACATCGCCGAGCGGGCGCAGTATCACGCCGCGTTCCAGTCCGTGCCGGTAGACGCGCAATCCGCGACGTTCGCCTGCGGGAAACGGCTCGCGCGTTCGCTTGTCCTTCACCAGCTCGATCGCAGCGATCATGCCGGTCTGGCGCACGTCGGCGACGTGCGCGTGCGCGGCGAGCGGCGCGATCCGCGCGGCGAGATGCGCAGCCAGCGTATGGTTGCGCTCGAGCACGGGTTCGTCATGTAGCACGGACAGCGTGGCCAGCGCAGCGCGACACGCGATCGGATTGCCGGTGTAGCTGTGCGAGTGCAGGAATGCCTTGCCGGCTGAATATTCCGCATAGAACGCGTCGTAGACCGTCGGCGTCGTCAGCACGGCGGACAGCGGCAGTGTGCCGCCGGTGAGTCCTTTCGACAGGCACAGGAAATCCGGTGCGATGCCGCCCTGCTCGCAGGCGAACAGCGTGCCGGTGCGGCCGAATGCGACGGCGATCTCGTCGGCGATCAGATGGATGCCGAACTCGTCGCAGAGCGCGCGCAGCCCGCCCAGATAGCTGGCGTCGTACATGCGCATGCCGCCGGCGCATTGCACCAGCGGCTCGACGATGATCGCGCAGACGTCGCCGGCATGCTGTTCGAGGATGATGCGCAGTTCGCCGAGCCGGCGCGATGCGCAATCGGCTGCCGTTTCGCCGGGCAGTCGATCGTACGCGTCCGGCGATGGCGCGAAGATCGGCTCGAGCAGCAGCGGCGCGTAGGTCCTGCGATACAACGCGATATCGGTGACCGACAGCGCGCCAAGCGTCTCGCCGTGATAGCCGCCGGTCAGCGCGATGAAGCGCGTGCGTTTGCCGCGCCCGCTGTTGCTCCAGTAATGGAAACTCAGCTTCAGCGCGACTTCGACCGCGCTCGATCCGTTGTCGGCGTAGAACACGCGGCGCAGCGCGCGCGATGCGTCGGCTGCGCGCGGCGCGATGCGCACGAGCTCCTCGGCCAGCGCGATCGCGGGTTCGTGCGTGAAACCGGCGAGCATCACGTGATCGAGGCGATCGAGCTGATCCTTCAGCGCGGCGACGATGCGCGGGTGCCGATGCCCGAGCAGGCAGGTCCACCAGGAGCTGACCGCATCGAGGTAGGACTTGCCGTCGTGCCCGTGCAGCCATGCACCTTGCGCGCTCGCGATCGGCAGCATCGGCAGCGTCTCGTGGTCGTGCATCTGCGTGCACGGATGCCAGACGACCGCAAGGTCGCGCGCCGCAAGGGCGGCGGCTTCGGAGGGGATCATGGCTGCTATGATCCGGGCCTGACCCGCTGCCGCACAAGCCTTGCCATGCACAGCATTCGTCCGACCGCCCGGCGCCGCGCATTCGACTCCGCTCCGGCTGCTCCCCGCGGGTTCACGTTGATAGAGATCCTGGTCGTGGTCGTGATCCTCG
>Ga0193717_1000374_pt1 | contig 31528 bp, 30 predicted proteins | sample U2c2metaG_FD_145900 | JGI IMG/M metagenome (GOLD analysis project Ga0193717, IMG submission 145900) | Soil microbial communities from a riparian zone of the East river system, Colorado, United States - U2c2 | ecosystem: Environmental > Terrestrial > Soil > Riparian zone | place: USA: East River... | reverse complement strand
GCGGCGGTTTTTTCGTTGAAGTTTCCGGTTGATAAGCAAGCATAGTGAACAGGCTGTCGTTTTTCGATGCGAGTAACCAGGCATATTTTAGAGTGTACCTTGTAACCGGCAACCCCATAAAGTACATTTACGCCCTCTTCCTCCAGCCTGTTGCTCCAGAATATATTATTCTGTTCATCAAAACGGGCCCTGAGCTCAACCAGGCAGTGTACCTTCTTGCCGTTTTTTGCAGCATTGATGAGCGCGTGTATTACCCTTGAATTTTCGGCAAGGCGATAAACAGCTATACTGATCTCTTTAACCTTCGGATCAATGGCTGCTTCCCGTAAAAAGTGAATGATATAATCAAATGACTGGTATGGTGCGCTCACCAGGTAATCCTTTTTAGCAATTAACCCAATTAAACTTTTACCAAATGACAGGTCCTCAACCGGCAAGGGTGGGTACTTATTATACTCCAGCTCGGGCCGGCCCACGTTAGGGAACGAAATAAAATTCTTGAAATTATGATACCTGTTCCCCGGTATAAGGCTTTCGCCATGCAGGCCCATTTTATTTACCAGGTATTTTAACATATCCATAGGCATATCGGTATCATAAAGTAAACGCATGGGTTTTCCTTTTTTACGCTTTTGCAAACTTTTGGATAGTGAATCAATAAATTTATCGCTTACTTCTTTATCCAGGTCAAGCTCCGCATCGCGGGTGAGCTGTAAAGAATAAGCCTCGATATTGTCATGGTTAAAAATGAAAAATATATCCTCTAAACTGTACCTGATGATATCATCCAGCAGGATAATGAACTTCAGTTTATTGGTTTCGGGAAGTACCACAAACCTCGACAGGGTGTCAGGAAACTCAATAAGCGCGAACCTTGATTTTTTGTTTTTGGTAAGCTTTACAAAAAAGTAAATCGCCCTGTCGCGCAGTTCTGGTAAAGGCAGGGTGTCGTCAAGCATGATGGGTACCAGGGTAGCCAGCAGTTTTTCCCTGAAATAGCTTTTAACAAACGCCCCGCGGGTTACGTTAAGCTGCTTATCGTTCAGTAAAAATATCTTCTCTTCGGCAAGCTGTTTTACGATAATATTTTCATACAGGTTGTTAAACTTACGCTCCTGCCTTACTACAATATTTTTTATCTGGTTCAGTATCCTTTTAGGATTGTACCCCAGTATCTCCTTTGATTTTTCATTCAAATTGGCCAGGCGGCTCAGCGTTGCTACCCTAACGCGGTAAAACTCATCAAGATTGGACGAAAATATAGCTAAAAACCTAACCCGCTCAATTAGTGGAACAGTTGGATCAGCAGCTTCCTGTAAAACCCTGTCGTTAAAATATAACCAACTTATCTCTCTGTTTATTAAGGGAACCTGTTTATCCATATAAATTGCCCGCTCAGGGCCCACTTTTACAAAACTGCTTATTTATTTGTTAACTTAATATTAACTCATTAGTATTTGTAGGGTTTTTAGTCATTATTATTTATTGCACTATGTAAACAAATTAAATTTACACACTATATAAATGTTTACAATACATTAGTTTTGTAAACATTTATAAATCCATTACTTATGCCAACATTTGATATAGTAAGCAAGATAGACGGGCAGACCCTTGACAACGCTATCAATACTGCAAAAAAGGAAATATTGAACCGTTATGATTTTAACGACTCGAAAAGCACAATTGACCTTGATAAAAAAACCAACCAGATAACTATTGTTACTGAAAACGATATGCGTTTAAAAGCTATATCCGACTCCATTATCGGTCGTATGGTAAAGCAACATCTTGATCCTAACGCGTTAGATTTTGGTAAGGACCAGTATGCATCGGGCAATATGATACGTAAAGAGATAAAAGTTAAGGAAGGTATTGACAAAGAAGCCGCCAAAAAAATAGTTAAAAAGATAAAGGACAGTGGTTTAAAAGTACAGGCCTCCATTATGGACGATCAGGTACGTGTTCAGGGTAAAAAAATAGATGACCTGCAATCGGTGATCAGCTTATGCCGTGGCGAAGACTTTGGGCAGCCATTGCAATTTATAAATATGAGAGATTAATTATAGATGAATCAATGGCCCTGTCATCCTGCAGCTTGTCGAAGGATCGCGCGCGGGGGCCTACCCACCATGCTTCGGCAAACTGAGCATGACAGCCATACCTAATAAAAAAGGCCGCAATCGCGGCCTTTTTTATTAGGTCAACAACGGACGATGTGTGGGATTAAAAAGAGAGACGCATGTGATGCGTCTCTACATTGTGTCTCTTTTTGTGATCTATTTTATCTCTGGATATTAACCCACTACTTCCTCTTCGTTAACCTCATTAGGGCGACCATTCTTGAAAGCCTTGCGAGGCGATAAACCCAGCAATTCAAACATAGCCATATCGGTATCAAATGATGGGTTTGGCGTTGTCAACAGCTTCTCGCCGGCAAAAATAGAATTAGCGCCAGCCATAAAGCAAAATGCCTGTTCAACTACACTCATTTCGGCACGACCTGCAGATAAACGCACCACAGTTTTAGGCATAATGATACGGGTAGTGGCAACCATGCGCACCATATCCCAAACAGACACCCGTGGCTGGTTAGCCAATGGGGTTCCCTGAACGGGCACTAATGCGTTAATTGGAACAGACTCTGGATGCTTAGGCAAGTTTGACAGGGTATGCAACATGGATACGCGGTCTTCCACGGTTTCGCCTAAACCAATAATGCCACCGCTGCACACGGTAATTTTTGCTTTGCGTACATGCTCCAGCGTTTGCAGCCGGTCATCATAGGTACGGGTTGATATTATACGCTTATAATCCTCCTTAGAGGTATCCAGGTTATGGTTGTAGGCATACAGGCCCGCATCAGCTAAACGTTGCGCCTGGCTTTCGGTAAGCATACCCAGCGTGCAGCATACTTCCATATCAAGGCCGTTTACAGCTTTCACCATCTCAATCACCTTGTCAAAATCTTTATTATCACGAACCTCGCGCCAGGCAGCGCCCATACACAATCTTGAAGCACCACCATCTTTGGCTTTTTGGGCTACAGCCAAAACTTCTTCCTTTGGCATAATGGCATGTACATCAACCCCGGTATTGTAACGCGCTGCCTGTGGGCAATAAGCACAGTCCTCGGGGCATCCACCGGTTTTTATCGAGATCAGCGAGCTAATCTGCACTTCGGCATAATCCTTATTTTCACGGTGGATGGTTGCGGCCCTGTAAACAAGGTCAAGCAATGGAGTGTGGTATATTTCAGCTATTTCTTCTTTCGTCCAGTTGTATCTTACCTCAGTCATTCTGTTTCTAATTTTGATGGTTCAAATTTATAATAAAAGCTTGATTGCAAAAGGGTGCAATTAAAAATGCGGCTTGAGCCTCACCCCAATCCCTCTCCAAAGGAGAGGGGGCCTCTCTTAAAGTCTCCTCCTCCGGCGGAGATTTAGAGGGGGCTTTAATGATGTAATAAAAGCTTTGTAGCCAGCCAAAGCGGCAATAAAAAACCTATACAATCAGTAAATGTGGTGATAATGATGGATGATGCTACCGCAGGATCAATCCCTACCCGCTTTAATATCAGTGGGATAGACGCACCGGTTAAGCCAGCGATGATCAGGTTGCCCGTCATGGCTAAAAACAACACCAGGCCAAGCAAAGGGTTAGCATCGTAAAAATAAGCTACTAAAAAAACGATCAGGCCATTGGCCCCGCCGTTTATCATGCCTACCAAAAACTCTTTCAGCACCGTACTATAGGCTTGTTTATCGCTCAGGTCGCTAAGCGAAATACGCCTTACTGTAACAGCCAGCGCTTGTGTAGCGGCGTTACCCCCCATCCCGGCAATAATGGTCATGTATGCCGAAATAACAGAAAGCTTGGCTACCGTAGAATCAAAATCACGAATGATAGATGCCGCTAAAAATGCTGTACCTAAATTGATCACCAGCCAGGGTAAACGGCTTTTTACCGCATCCTGCCAGTTACCACTCAGTTCCTCGTCTTCTGATACACCCGAAATCTTCAATATATCCTCGGTGTTCTCCTCTTCCATTACGTCAATGATATCATCAACCGTAACACGGCCCAGCAGCTTCATATCATCATCTACAACGGGGATACTGGTAAGGTTATACTGCGATATTAAACGGGCAACCTCCTCCTGATCTACATCAACCTTTACATATACAAAGTTGGTTTGTACCAGGTCGCTTACATTTGCATCGGCCTTTGCCTTAATAATTGTTTTTATGGATAAGATGCCTTTCAGGATATCATGATCATCAACTACATAAATGGTATATAACTCCTCCATCTCTTCAGATTGATGGATGATCTCGTCCAATGCGCCTTTTTTATCAAGATTAATATTTACCTTGATAATTTCGGAGTTCATCAAACCACCCGCTGTATCCTCATCATAACTTAGCAGGGCACGGATGCTGCTGGCATCCTCCTGGTCAATATGCTTTAGTATTTCATGCTGCTGCTCTTCATCCAACTGCGAAATAATATCGGTCGCGTCATCATAATCCAGCTCTTCTACTATCTCCGATCTTTTTTCGGGATGAAGGTTCACCAATAGTTCCTCCGGGTGATGTTCCTCATCCATCTCCGAAATTACTTCTGATGCAACGTCGGTAGGCAGAATATTGATGATCCGTTCTTTGGCTTCCTGCGGAAGTTTTTCAAATAATATCGCAATCTCAGAGGCGTGGTACCCCTGCAGAACTTTCTCTAACTCAGCATCATCGCTTTCCAGCGCGGCTTTTATACGGAGCAGATCAGTTTTATCGATTTCAAATGATTGCATATGCGACTAAAATAGTTATTTTATGCAGTAAGTAGGGAATTAAAAAGGCATTAAAATAAGGTCAATTCAGTGGGATACAAAACAAGTTTATAATGACTTGATGGTCATTTACAGGCTGTGATCATATTTAGCAGTGACCCCGCTTAGTTTACTTACCTTCATTAGCGTTTGCTCAACCTGTGTTTTGCGGATGGAAACCTGTATGCTGCAATCATTATCAAACTGCTGATGAATGATGATCAGGTTATCATCTTTAATGATGCGCATTACATCATTCATTTGCAGGTAGTCAAATTTAATGGTATAAATATCATTAACAGTTTTATGGATAATGACCGCCTGGTTAAGCGCCTCGTCGGTCGCGACTTTATAAGCATTAATTAAACCGGGCACACCTAACAATGTACCACCAAAATAGCGCACCACAATTACCAGAATATTGGTCAGATCACGGGATAACAATGTATTGAGTATTGGGCGACCAGCTGTACCCGATGGCTCCCCATCATCATTAACCCTAAATACCGATCTGTCAATACTTAAACGCATGGCCCAGCAATGATGATTGGCCTTAGGGTGTTCGGCTTTTAGTTTGCCAACGATGGTTTTAATATCACTTTCGGAGTTTATAGGATAAGCATAACCCAGGAATTTACTGCCCCGGTCGCGGAATATACTTTCGGTTGGTTTTTCTATGGTTTTGTAAGTATCGTCAAAGAGCATTAAAAATTCTATTTAAGCATAAGAGATAACTATAATAGCCACAACGGCTATAACAATGCCTGCTTTGTTGAGCACGCTAAGTTTCTCTTTAAAAATGACTAAACCAACCAGTGTACCCACAGCAATAACGCCAATGTTCATGGCCGAGAAAACGGTTGAAGGATTATTTGACAGGGCCTGGTGGGCTTTCAGGTAAAAAAGTATGTTGCCAAAATTGGCCACGCCCAATATCCAGCCAATAAAAATATGCGGCCATGAGAATTTTGTTTTTTTGGTAGCCACCTGGTAAAGCAAGCCTATCATAGCTATAGCAAAGGCCAGTATATAAACTATAAATAGTGATGTGGTATAAGGTAAGCCTTTAAACAGGGCTATCTCTTTAAATAACACATCAATAATGCCCATACCAAAAAATACAGTCAGCAGGTAAAACCAGGAAAATTTGGTAACCCGGTTAATATGGCCTTTTTGCTGCCAGGGAATAGAGCATAAAATAGCGATGAAACCCAAAACTATACCTACAATTTTTAAACTGGTAAGTGCTTCACTAAACAACACAAATGAGGAAATCACAGGGATAAATAACGATAAACGCTGCGCCACGTCGGTACGTACAATACCGGTGAGCCTGATGGAAAAAGCAATAAACCAGAAAACCAGCGGTAATAATATACCAAGCCCCAGATAATGGTAAATAGGTGCACCCTGCAGGTGTGAAAGCTGCGGTTTAAAAAATATCCAGGTAAGCAATATAGCCATGGAATAGTTCCAGGTGATGGCTTGAAAAACATCAATCTGATAACGTTTGGCAAGCTTTAGTAAAACAGAAACTACAACACTGCAGCAAATACTTAAAAAAACGTATAGCATTATATAATTGGCTTGTTATATATTATTTGTAGACCATCATCTCCCGACGGAAATTCATCAGCAATTATACCTGTTATTTGTGGTGCTTTTATACCATTTTTTAAAACAATTTTACCGGTAAAAATACGGGCTTCATCCCATAAACCGGCTTCTATAAAAGTTTGCAGGGTATGTGCCCCCCCTTCAATAATAACAGATTGTATGTCCTGCAGATATAACTGGTATAAAATATACTGGGGTACGTACCGGTCAAAGTCTTCCAGGGCAATATATTTATTTCTGCCATCCGCATCAAACTTAACCTCGTTAAATACAAATGTATCAGTTGATTGATCAAATATATTTAAGTCTTTATTTAACTCCAACCGCCTGTCAATCACTACTCGTTTAGGTGCTCTGCCTTCCCAGTAACGTACGTTTAGCTGGGGATTATCGACAGCAGCCGTATTTTTACCTACTAATACTGCATCCTCTTCGCTGCGCCATTTATGCACCAGCTTACGCGATTGCTGGCCGGTTATCCATAGCTGGCTGCCACCACCAGGTGCAAAAAAACCATCATTGGTTTGTGCCCATTTTAATATAATGTATGGGCGGTGTTTTTGTACCCGTGTAAAAAAACGGCGGTTAAGCCATTGACATTCCTTTTCCAACACCCCTGTAATTACTTCAATACCTGCTGCCTTTAGCTTTTCAATCCCTTTGCCATCAACCTGTTCAAATGGGTCGCGACAGCCCACTATTACCAAGGGGATCTGATGTTTAATGATCAGATCGGCACATGGAGGTGTTTTACCATAATGGGCGCATGGCTCTAGAGAAACATAAATAACAGCTTGCTTTAACAGTTCGGCTGAGTTTTCAAATTTACTGGTTACCTGAGCTATGGCATTCACTTCGGCATGTGCTTCGCCATATTTATGGTGATAACCTTCGCCTATTATTTTGCCACCATGAACTACAACTGCACCAACCATTGGGTTAGGGCTCACCAGCCCCATGCCCAGTTCGGCAAGTTCAATGCAGCGCTGTATATATTTTTCATGTTTAACCATGCTGCAAAAGTAGCTTTTATGTTACTTTGTTGCATGATTACTATTAAGGATGTTTTTGAAGATTACAAACAGCTGAACAAGGTTTATGAAACTAAGGAAATCCAAGCCATTACCTTATTAGCCATCAGTGAAATAAGCGGATTATCAAAAGCATCAATTAAGGCATTTCCCGAAAGGGAACTAAGTAATGAACAAACGCAAAAGCTAAAAAATACCCTTACCCAATTACAAACTGGCGAGCCCATCCAGTACATTTTAGGCATAACCGAGTTTTACGGTCTGCCATTTAAGGTAAATCCGTCTGTACTGATCCCCCGCCCCGAAACGGAGGAACTGGCGGAGTGGATCTTATCTTCGATAGGTGAAAGGCAAAAGGTAAAAGGCGAAAGGTTAGCGCAATTTGCAGGTGGTGTGTTAGATATTGGCACGGGTAGCGGTTGTATTGCTATCAGTTTAAAAAAGAATTTGCCGCAAGCACAGGTTTCGGCGATTGATATATCTGAGCGAGCTTTGCAAACAGCAAAAGAAAATTCGATTTTAAATGACGTAGCAGTAAATTTTATTCATGCAGATATTTTAAATCTTCAACCCGAACCCCGCTACCCGAACCTCGCAACTGCTTACCAAATCATTGTCAGCAATCCCCCCTATGTCACTTTAGACGATAAAAAACAAATGCATACCAACGTGACCAATTTTGAGCCACATGCGGCATTGTTTGTTCCGGAGCATGATCCGCTTATATTTTACAAAGCCATCGCTGATTTTGCACGGTTAAACCTTGCTCCAAACGGTCTGTTGTTTTTTGAGATCAATGAGCGTTATGGCCAGGAAACAGTTAAACTATTAAAAGATAAGGGCTTTATAAGCACGGAGTTGAGAAAAGATATGAGCGGCAGGGATAGAATGATTAAAGCTATAATTTAGTGGCGCATTCTACTTAGTTATAAATGATTTGTTCAATCATTTTATAATGTCCGTACTTGCTTATATCATTATTGACGGCTACTTTTAACTTAAATTTATTCTTTTCAAAAAGCATTTTCTTTTTAAACAATGGCAATTCCTCACTTACCATAAAACCAAGATCAACCTCCACTTCACTAATGATTTCAACCGATGATCTGAATACTTTGTTATTAATATTAAATAGTTGTTCAACTACACCGTCATACCGCTCTAAAAGTATTTGGAGCATATAGGCGTTGGTTGCTGAATAATTACCTAAATCATTAAATAGAACTTTTAGCTCATTTAATTCCCCTAAATAATCTGCCATATGTATTAATTTAAAATTAATAGCATCAAGCGCAATGCCGAAATCTACTTATACTCAGAACAATGCGGTGTTAATTAATTTTCATACCTGACCTGAGTAAATCCCACCACAAAAAGGGGAATTAAATAACAATTATCTATCAAAGAATACCTGAAATGATATGGAATTGCCGCTAAAATACTACAATGTGTATAGATTAAAGCAACTAACTCCTGGGATGAAACTGGCTGATGGTGCTTTTCAGATACTCCCTGTCGAGATGGGTGTATATCTCGGTGGTGGTAATGCTCTCATGGCCCAGCATTTCCTGCACGGCTCTAAGGTCGGCGCCACCCTCTACCAAATGAGTGGCAAATGAATGCCTGAACGTGTGCGGACTTATGGTTTTCTTTAAACCGGTAAGCTCAACCAGCTCTTTGATCATCAGGAATATATATACCCGGCTTAATCTTGATCCCCGGCGGTTCAGGAAAACCATATCTTCTTCGCCTTTTTTTATGGCAATGTGTACACGTACCTTTTCTATCCATACTTTCAGGGCACGGATAGCCTCGGCTCCAATGGGTACAAGTCGCTCCTTATTACCTTTGCCGGTCACCTTTATAAATTCAATATCCAGGTAAAGGTTTGATAGCTTAAGCTCTGTTAATTCAGACACCCTCAAGCCGCTGCCGTACAATGTTTCGAGTATGGCTTTGTTACGTGCACCCTCGGGTTTAGATACGTCAATGGCGGCTATAAGTTTGTTAATATCCTGATAACTCAGCGTATCAGGCAGTTTGCGTTGTATCTTGGGCGACTCCAGTAGTTCCGAAGGATCGATCTTGATAAGATCTTCCATCAGCAGGTATTTATAAAAAGCTTTAATGCCCGATAATACTCTGGCTTGTGATGATGGAATCATACCCAGGTTAATTGCCCAGTTAATAAACTCGCGTAAGCTACCTAAAGTAATTGTTTCTGGTTTTAATTTAACTAATTGTAAATCAGAAAATTGATATAATTTTTCTATATCCCTGCCATAAGCTTTAATAGAATTATCGGCCAGCGATTTCTCTAACTTCAAATAGGCCTGAAAACCTTTTATTGCCGAACGCCACTCCAATTGATTTTAGTTTTAATGATTTATAGTTAAGTTTGAACTAATGAATATACAAATTATAAACGGCCCTAATTTAAACCTGCTTGGCGTACGCGAAAAATCAATTTATGGCAATACCAACTTTGATACATACCTGGAAGAACTGCGCAAGCGTTATGCAAACATCACTATTAATTATTACCAAAGTAATGTTGAAGGCGAAATTATAAACAAACTGCATGAAATTGGTTTTAGCTACGATGGAATTGTGATGAATGCAGGTGCATACACCCATACTTCCATTGCCATCGCTGATGCCATTGCCGCCATAAATACACCGGTTATTGAGGTGCATATATCAAACGTACATAAACGTGAAGAATTTAGGCACACATCAATGCTGGCGGCAAATTGTAAAGGCGTAATAGCGGGTTTTGGTATGGATTCGTACCGGCTGGCTATTGAAAACATGTTGAACGGGTAAACATAAATAGAGACAAGAAATAAGATACAAGAGGTTATCAGATGCATAAATCATTAAAGGTTACCACATATTGTTTACTGTTTATCACGCTTTTTTCATGCGCGGATGCACTGGCCCAAACAAAAAAGAAAAAATCCCGCTCCGTAAGGGATTCGCTCCGTGCAGCCATCCTTTCGCGCGATTCGATGATGCGGTCGCTCAAAAGATCAGATACATCAACAAATGACCTGCTGCAAAAGGTTGAATATTATACCTCTGCTTTTAACCAGATCAAAACCAACCTTTCAAAAAATATTGATACGGTTGATATAAGTGCTCAATTACCCCAATATGAAAAACGTGTAAGCCTGATCAAACCATTGATTGATAATGATAAATCGAGCACATTGCGTTATTTGTACGCCATACGCGATATTTTAACCCGCAGCGATGACCAACTTGACCTTTGGCAGGAACAACTGGCCGATATCAACTCAAAATTGGTTCAAAACCAAACCGATCTTAATGCCATATCACAAGATAGCGTTTTAAAGATCCTCCCGGCCGACAGCTCGCTTGCTACCACTTTTCTGATCCAAAAAATAGCTATCGACAGCAAATACCACCGGCTTGATACGATTAATAAAAAATTAATGGTGAAGATAGGTTTGCTGCAAAACCGTACTTCGTCTGTATACATATCCATACTTGACCTGAAAGACCAGATAGATCTTAAAATTAGAGACTTTAGCATCAGGGCATTATCGGCAGAGTACAGCAATATCTGGGCTATGAAAGCCGATGAAGGGAGTGATTTCAAGGAGGCCCTGTCAAAAACCGCTACCATGAACTCCAAGCTTTTTAACTTTTTTATCGGGCGCGATATATTGATACACTTCTCGGGGCTATTGGTTTTGTTGGGCTTTTCAGCATGGCTGTATACCAGCCGAAAGAAAATACTTAAAACTCATGATGCTTCAGATAATGTGTTTAGCCAGGCTAGGTATGTAATTAATTATCCGGTAACTTCCTCAATCATCATTGCTTTTACGCTGATCCCTAATTTTTATGACCACCCGCCGGTAGTGGTACTGGAAACCTTTTTTGTTATCCTGATCGCGGCTTTACTTTATCTATCAAAAAAAACCTGTACCAAACCCTTATTCACTTACCTGGTTCAGTTATCTGTTATTACCAATATTTACTGTTTAAGTAATTTATTTATACAGGTAACCAATACTGACAGGGTTATCGTGCTTGTTCTTGGGCTGGCCTCGGCTATTATCAGCATCAGGCTTTTACCCGTCGTACGTAAATCGCCGGATGATTTTTTACCTTATACAGGTGTTGTATTGAAGTTTTTTATAGCGCTTCAGGCTGCTTCATTTATATGCAATGTTTTTGGCCGTTTTAGCCTGGCCAAAATAATTGGTGTAACCGCCGTACATAACTTATGGCTGGCCATGGCCATGTACTACATAGTGCAGATGATCATGGAGGCTTTGTTTTTACAGCTGGAAGCCAGTAAAAACAGCAATAACCTTACTTCATATATTGATTTTCAATTACTTAAAAACAAATTCAGAAGCGTACTTACTGTTCTAACCAGCTTATTGTGGTTGGTTATGCTCACCCAAAATCTGAGTATTGAGGACGCTGTGTTTACGCACATTGAAGACTTTTTAACAGCCAACCGCAGTATTGGCGGCACCAATACACAGTTCACCTTTCAAAGCGTGATCATATTTATTGCCGTGATCTGGCTGTCATCCATTTTCTCAAAGATCATCAGTTACCTGTATGATGTATCTGCCAGGCACGCCTATGATATGGATGTGCTTAAAAAGAAACACCGCACCTCTACCCTGTTGATACGTATCGGTGTTATTGCCGTAGGCTTTTTTCTGGCAGTGGCGGCGTCAGGGGTACCTCTCGATAAAATAACCATCATCATCAGTGCATTTGGTATAGGTATAGGTTTTGGTTTGCAAAATATTGTGAACAACCTGGTTTCGGGACTGATACTGGCCTTTGAAAAACCGATCCAGGTGGGCGATATCATTGAGGTGGATAACCGCTCGGGCACTATACTTGATATTGGCATACGGGCGAGTAAAATCGCTACCAGCGATGGCGCTGAGGTGATCATACCAAACGGCGACCTGATATCGCACCATGTTATTAACTGGACCTTAAGTAACAATAACCGCCGTGTTGAACTTATTGTGGGTGTGGCCTATGGCACCAATATTGAAAAAGTTAAAGGTTTGTTAAACGGCGTGCTAAGTATGCATGATGATATTATGCCAATACCCGAACCATCAGTATTGCTGCATAACCTGAGTGCAAGCACTGTAGATTTCAGGGTGCTTTTTTGGGCTGCCGATATCAATACCTGGTTAGGGCTTAAAAGCAGTGTACTGACCGATATTTATGACACGTTTAACAAGGAAGGTATTGAGATACCTTTCCCCCAGCAGGATGTACACCTGATGTTACCGCAGGATAGTATTGCAATAAGTAATCCGGTTAAAGCTAAAGTTAAGGAAGTGAAAAAGGTAAAAAATCAGGACGTGGATGATGTTAAAGCAAATCAGCAGGATCAAGATCAGTAAACCTGGTTTTCTTTTTAACAAAAAAGCTCCATACTATACTACCCTTGTACATGCCTTTTAAGTTATGGATTGTGCGTTTTGAATGATGGGTCTTAGGGGATGAACTGTTTTTTCCGTTATCTAAATCCTTAACCCCATACCCCGAAACCCGTATGCCAAAAAGATGAAGTACAAAATTCTGATGCGCACGGCTTACTGCCCAGGCATCTTTGCGTTTGCCTTCGGCTAAAAATCTTGCTATGGCAAGCAGATCCATACAAAAACGCAGGGGTATCACAAAGAAAGCTCTCCAAAACGGAAGGTTCTTTTTTAACAACAGCAGGTTGTTCCTGAAATTCAGATAGGTTTTAAACGGGTTTTCGGCATTGAGCGTACCACCCCCGACATGATATATGGCCGATTGTGCACAATACATTACCTTGTAGCCCATATTTTTCAGGCGCCAGCAAAGGTCAATCTCTTCCATGTGGGCAAAAAAGTACTCGTCAAAGCCGCCTACTTCATCCCAACACTTCTTTTTAATGAACAAGGAAGCACCTGAGGCCCAAAACACTTCGTCTGATTGCTCGTATTGACCCAGGTCATGCTCTACTTCATAAAACATGAAGTAATGCCTGGTCGGATAACCAAAGGCATCTATAAAACCACCGGCGGCCCCGGCATGTTCAAACTGGTCTTTTTGGGCAAATGATAATATTTTGGGTGCCGCAGCAGCAATTAAAGGATCACTTTCCATCAAACTGATCACAGGCTCAATCCAACCAGGCATTACTTCAACATCTGAGTTCAGCAATATGTAATAGTCGGCATCCAACTGGCTCAAGACCCGGTTGTAGCCACCTGTAAAGCCGTAGTTTTGATCATTTTGTATGATTCGTATGTTTGGATGGTTTTCTTTTATAAATGCCAGAGATTCATCTGAGGAAGCATTATCGCCTACTACAACCTCCAGCCCTGGCCAGGTTGAGGCTAAAACAGTGGGTAAAAATTGTTTAAGGTATTTAACGCCGTTCCAGTTTAATATAACTACAGCAACTTTAGGTGTATCAATCATTTATGTGTGTCCTCCGGCTTAAACTTCCATCTCCGGTGAGACCATAGCCAATATTGCGGTTCCCTCCTGATCATTCCGTCTAAATACTGCACATGCGCGTCCGTGATCTCATGTTCAGCTGTTTGTTTAGCATTTTCAGTTAAGGGAACCAAAGTGTACGTATAATAACCTCTTTTAACGCGTTTCATATCGTAGAACACCACAGCGGCATCAATTGCTTTTGATATTTTTTCGATGCCCAGAAATACGGCAGTTGGTTGGTTTAAAAAATTGGTAAAGTAATTTACTTCATGCATCACCGGCGTTTGATCACCAACCAGCACGCTTACTGTTAATTCATTTTTACATTCAACCATTTTACGCATGGTTTGCCTCATAGCAACGGGCTGCCCTCCAAAACGAGAACGTATCTTAACGAAAAAATCGTTAAATGTAGCATTTGATAGTGGTTTGTAAACTATCATGAATCTTTTATCGGTAACAAAGTTAAAGTTCAATGCCGCCATTTCCCAGTTGCAGTAATGACCGGCTACGGCAATAATGCTCTTACCTTTGGCAAAATACTCATGAACCAGTTCAGCATTTGTCGCAACCACCCGGCGTTGAATTTGCTTTTCAGATACCGTGATCATTTTTACCGTTTCCACAATCAGATCAGCAAGGTAACGGTAGTATTTATATTCAATATCATGACGTTCTTTCTTAGTTTTTTCAGGAAAAGCATTGGCCAGGTTTTGCTGTACAACGTCACGGCGGTAACGGATAAAATAATAGATAATGACAAATAAAACATCGGCTATCAGATATAAAAACCAAAAGGGAAGTAACGATGTAAGGTATAAAAAGAATATACCCAACCTTAAAAACCCTTTTTTTATCATTATTTTAACCAATTTTGGACACAAACATAAAATATATGATTGAAAAAGGTGCTGTATTCCCTATGTTTTATCTTCCGCCTGTTGAATATTTTGTAAGACTAAACACTTATAAACCTGATATTCTGATAGAAAGAGAAGAACATTTCCCAAAACAAACTTATCGTAACCGGGCCAATATCTACTCGCCCGAGGGTTCACTAACGTTGGTGGTACCGGTTACAAAAGGTTCAAAAAACCACACGAAATTTAAAGATGTAAAAATAAGCTACGATTTTGACTGGCAGACCTTGCATTGGCGGAGCCTCGGAGCCTGCTATAGGCGATCCGCTTTTTTTGAATATTATGAAGACGACTTTGCCGCGTTTTATCAGAAACAAAAGCAAATCCCCTATTTGTTTGATTATAATGAAGAACTGTTACAATTACTGTTCAAGCTCCTGAAGATCAAAACCGATATCCGGTACACCGATGAGTATCATCCCGGGTACACCCCCGTTCCGGATTTCAGAACCTCTATTCACCCTAAAAAAGAAACTGAGCTGGAACAAAAACCTTACTTTCAGGTTTTTGAAGAGCGTAAAGGGTTCCTGAAAAATCTGAGCATTGTTGATCTGTTATTTAATCAGGGCCCGCAAAGTATTAATTATTTGTAAATGGACAACAGGATTAAACGCGTACATTATAAGGTTCGCAGGCGCCAGGGCAACGTCGGCGACCGGCCAGGCCTGATAGTGATACCTGAAGATGCGGTTAAACCGCATATAGCCATATTCTCTTATCATAAGGATGAGCTGCTGACTTCTGAAGGAAAGAATAAAAGTCATACTGGATCAGTTTAAGAAATGTAATGGCCATGTTAAATGGACCCACTGGATAAAGATCAATGGCCTTGGAGATGCAGAACTGATTGAGCAATTAGGAACATATCTTAATATAAATCCCCTGGTGCTTGAAGATATTGCCAATACCCATCAACGCCCAAAGTTTGATGAATATGAGGATTATGCCTTTAGCACCAGCCGCATAGTTCATTTTAACAAGGAGGATGAATTGGTGAACAACCAGTTTTCGGCCATTATTAAGGATAACCTGATCATTAGTTTTGAAGAAGATTATGAGGAGCATTTTGAAGCGGTAAAAGCCCGGCTTAAGGCAGGTAAAGGTGCAATACGTACTGCTGGCCCGGGTTATATGTGTTATGCCTTAACTGATACTATTATTGATACTTACTTTATACTGCTGGCCCAGATTGGCGACAAACTGGATACCATTGAGGATAAGGTATACAGCGATGCGGATAAAAGCATCATGTTTAACTCCCAGCAAATTAAACGGACCCTAATCATCATACGCAGGGCAAGCTGGCCCGAACGCGACAAGATCAATGACATGATCAGGTCTGAAAGTCCACTTATAACGGCCGAGGTAAAGGTGTTTTTACGCGATGCTTATGATCATTGCATACAGGCCATGGATCTGATAGAAAATTACAAGGAAGTAACCTCCAGCATTATTGACCTGTATTTATCGATGGTGAGTAACCGCATGAACGAGATCATGAAAGTGCTCACCATTATATCGGTAATATTTATCCCGCTGACGTTCATCGCCGGTATATATGGAATGAATTTTTCAAGACAGGACGATAAAGGCCACATTATTAAAGATAACATGCCCGAGTTATACTGGAACCATGGCTATGTGTACGCCCTTATATTTATGTTTTTAATAGCCATTGTCCAGGTATTTGTATTCTGGAGAAAAGGTTGGTTTAATAAGCTTTAAGACCTTGTCATATTTTGTCATGCAGCGAAGTGAAGCATCTATTCTACAACATGCACAGTTCGTTAATAGATCCCTTCACTATCGCAGGATGACAAATGGTAAAACGAAAGCTCTTTACTTCTTAAATTCCGGTTTCAGATCAGCAGCCATGGCTTTCCTGAATTTCAACACTTTTGGTTTCGATACACCTTCTATATAAGGATTGTCATCATGTGTCCTGTAATATCCCTGATGATAGGTTTCTGCCGGATAAAAGGCGGCAAACGGAACAACCTGGGTTACCACCGGGTTGTTGTAGTGTTTGGATTCGTTCACTTTTTTAATAGTGGCCAGTAAGGTATTTTTTTCTTCTGGTGTACGGTAAAAAGCTATGGAACGATAATCGGTGCCTTCATCAGGTCCCTGGCGGTTTAAGGTGGTAGGATCATGCGCAAAGAAAAATGCTTCGGCCAGTTTATCATAACTGATCACTTTGGGATCGTAATAAACCTGTACCGTTTCGGCATGATTGGTGTTTTGTGAACTTACCTCCTGATAGGTTGGGTTTTTGGTATTGCCACCCGCATATCCCGAAACAACTTTGTTTACACCCTTAAGCTCAGACATGGCCTCGCTCATGCTCCAGAAACAGCCACCCCCAAAGGAAGCCACGGCTTCGCCCGTTTTGGGATTTGGCAATGAGGGAAATTTATCAGACGACTGTCCATTAGCGCAGCCTACAAATAAAAAAATGCCTGCGATATATAAGATCAACTTTTTCATGATTATAATGATTTATGTATTTAGACGGATATACGTTGTAAACCTTTCAATCGGTTGGTCACAACAAAGTAATCTTGAACTGTTTTATGCTTATTAAAAACCGCCACCCTGTTTAAGGGACTTTTTAACCATAAAAAGTATTTCGCCCAGTCCATTTGTTTTGATCTCGAAGGTAGTTGATAACAGCATTCCCATTTTATCTTTTGTAAACCCCTTGCCCGACATCCACTCCAGGTAATATACAGGCAGATCGGCTATAATAGTGCCTTTATATTTACCATACGGCATTCTTGTTTGTACAATATCCACAAGGATCTTCGGATCAGGCTGCATGTTTTCCACCCTGTAAAGGTAGCGTTTTACCATAGATCAATAGTGAAAAAAACAACTTTGTCATGCTGACAAACCCATTAGTCTTTTCCGCCTTACCTTTGCAATTGTCGCATTATTATAAACCCTGCAAATACCGCGGCAAAGGCAACAATCACCTTAAACCTAAAATTGGTCACAAACGGCGGCGCATAGGTTATTCCTGTTTCGTCTGCAATAGCGGGATGCCCCACATATCGTCCGCTTGTGGGTACGGCTACCGCTTCAAAATTAGCTGCTAATTCTTGCAGATCATCGTGCAATTCACGGCCGCGCATAACCGGCCCATGCCCAGGCGCTATAGTACGTGGATTAAGTTCTGCTATTTTCCGTAAAGATATTGCTGCAACAGGCCAGTCTATAGTGAAATATTGAGGAGGCCCGGTTAGTTTTTTGATATAGTTAAGCTCATAAAGTGCCGATTCTGTGCGGGTTGTGGCCAGTGCATCGCCTGCCAGCAAGATGGAATTTGCGGGCATAAATAAAGATATATGCCCGGGTGAGTGCCCGGGCGTTTCTAGCACTTTCCAATCTGGCAGGCAAGGTATCCCTTCATCCACATTTATAGTATTAATTTTATGGCAAATATTGATTGGTTTAACCGGAAAGAACGCAGATAACAAACTCATTAAGCCCCCGCCCACAAACGGATCGGTAGGCGGATAGGATGATTTCCCGGTTAAGTAAGGCAGTTCAAGCGCATGGGCATAAACCGGCACATTCCAGTGTTTTAAAAGCTCCCGAAGGCTGCCGGCATGGTCTGCATGGCCATGTGTAAGTACAATTGCACCTGGTTTAGTACCAGGGCCAAAGAGGGCTTCGGCCATAACTATAATTTTACCTGCCGAGCCCTTTAATCCGGTATCAACCAATACCCAACCTTTTGTAGAACCCGGGCGATTGGCTATCATGTATACATTTACAAATAGCAGCCTGGTTCCCCATACCCTTTGAGTTACCTGAAAATATCTGGTACTAAGTAATCTGTTCATTTATTTTATAATTATTAACAGAACAACAAGCCGATGTTAAAAGTTTTAACAGCTTTGGTTTACGGCTAATTTTTAAAATATAAACGCCTTAATGCGCCTGCATCATACGCATATCTCTGATAACAAGTAAAACACAAATGCATATAAACGTGTTAAGTAATTAAATTATACACAATGGAACAACAATTTGATGCCAAACTTACCGGTACCGATAGTGAGATTGACGGCACCGCCCAGGCAATAACCTATCCCAATTTTAATAATGCGTTTGAATTTAAATCAACTGATGGAACACTGCACCTGATCATAGCTAAAGATGCGGATGGTCAGTGGATCAGGCTAACCGGTACTGAACCTTATTTGTCAAGCTGGATTGATGAATTGGCAGAACAGGTAGCGACCAAATAAAAAAGTTGATCAGGTTTAATTACTTAATAAAATTTCACAAAACAAAGCGACCAGCATATTGAACATGCTGGTCGCTTTGCTTAATGACCTAATGACCTATTAACCTAATTATAATTTAACAGGTTTCATTTTAGGCGAAAGCAGGTGCATGATAAACCATGCGAGCAAATAAGCACAACCGCATATCAGGAAAATAATATTGTAGCCTGTTATCAGGTGACCGCTTTCTTTATAAAATTCCAATATATGCCCTACTAAAAAGGGGAATAATATACCACCTACTGAACCGGCCATACCACCTATACCTACAACCGAGCTAAGCGCCCTTTTAGGGAACATATCTGATGCGGTAGTAAAAATATTGGCACTCCAGGCCTGGTGGGCTGCTGCCGCTAAACTGATCAGACCCACTGCCTGCCAAATATTAGTTGCATACTTTGCTGTTACTATAGGTATTACGCATAAAGCAAATATAAACATGGCAGTTTTACGGGCTTTAAACACCGGCCATCCCTTTTTTATGAAGTACGATGATAAATATCCACCGCCAATACTGCCAATGGATGTAGCCGTATAAACTATGATCAAAGGTAAACTTGGTTTGGTAAGATCAAGATGAAATGTACTTGAAAAATAAGAAGGTAACCAGAACAGGAAAAACCACCATATTGGATCAGTTAAAAATTTACCAATAACAAATGTCCAGGTTTGCCTGATACCGAACAACTGCACCCATTTTATTTTGCCTTCCTCTTCTTTTACAACCGAAAGCTCCGTATCACTATGGATGAATGCAAATTCCTAGGGTGTTATTTTTTTGTGTTTTGAGGGTATTTCATAAAATATCCACCAGAATATAAGCCATATAAAACCGATGGCGCCGGTAATTAAAAAGGCCATCTCCCATCCATAAATACCTAATATCCAGGGCACCATTACCGGCGCGACTACTGCTCCAATATTAGCTCCGGAGTTAAATATCCCGGTAGCCAGCGCCCGCTCCTTTTTAGGGAACCACTCGGCCACTACCTTTATAGCAGCCGGAAAATTACCTGATTCGCCTAAGCCCAAAGCAGCCCTAACTATCCCAAAACCCAGGGTACTTTTAACAATGGCATGAAGCATAGCCGCTACGCTCCATACAATTAATGATATGGTATAACCTAATTTGGTGCCTATTTTATCAATAAAGCTACCAAAGGCCAATAGTCCTAAAGCGTAGGCCGCAGCAAATGCCATTACAATATAACCATAGTCAGTTTCGGTCCATTTAAACTGGACTTCCAATACAGGTTTTAATAAACCTATAACCTGTCTGTCAAGATAGTTTATAGTAGTAGCAAAAAATAGAAGTGTAACTACTACCCATCTGTAGTTTCCAACTTTGGTTTCTTTCATTATGATTGGTTTTTAATTGGTTATTTACTGGTTTGCACCATTTCCATTAGTTTAATGGTATCTGAATATAGCTGGTCGTATAAACGATTGTCTAATACTTTTTTGCTGATCAGCTTGCTACCCATACCCACCGCGCAAACCCCTGCCCTAAACCAGGTGCTGATACTGTCGATGTTAAGCTCGACCCCACCGGTTGGTATAAACAATTGCCCGGCAAATAACTCCCTTATGGACGACATAAACTCAGGTCCCAGGATGTTAGCCGGGAATAATTTTATCAAAGCCGCACCATGCTGTTGTGCAATACTAATTTCGGTTGGGGTCATGCAACCGGGGATCCATAATAAGTCATGCTGTTTGACGACGGCCCCAACTTCGGGGTTTACAGTAGGGGCTACAATAAAATCTGCACCGGCAGCAATGAAAGCAGCGGCTTCTGCAGCTGTTTTTATGGTACCTATACCCAAATGCAGGTCCGGCATTTCTTCTTGCTGAGCCCTTTTTAATACTATAAAATTGGCCAGAGCGGCTGTGCCCCTGTTGGTATATTCAAAAACCCGGATGCCTGCTTTGTATAGCGTACGCGTTATTTCCAGGCTCACCCCTGCATCTTCATAAAAGAAGAGCGGTAATGATCCCTGGGTTAATATGGCATCAAGTACTGTATCTTTTTTGCTCATGATATTATCGCTTTTGTAATTTCCTCAACCGTTTTAGTAGTTGCATCGCCTTCTATAAATAATTTCTGGTAAGCTGCCGAGGTTGCAAATTCCAGTGTTTGCAGCGGATCAAGGTTATTGTAAAAACCATAGATCAGCCCTGCCATAAAACAGTCGCCGCTGCCCACTTTATCTATCACTTTGTCTGTATCGTACTGTTTTGAACTATGCAATAGGTTGCCATCGTACAATGCAGTATAATAATTAATACCCTCGCCGGCATCAAAACGGAAGGTATTGGCTACCGCTTTACATTTAGGATATTGACTGATGATACTTTCTGATGAGTTTAAGGCCTCTTTAAGATAAATGCTTTTTTGACCAGATTCCGTAATGTTCGGTTCTACGGGTATGCCCAGCATCCTTTCGGCAGCCCATATATTACCCATGATCAGGTCTGCATATTTTACCAATTCCGGCATCACGTCAATTGGCTGTTTACCGTATTGCCAAAGCCTGGCCCGGTAGTTCAGATCAACCGATATGGTTATATTTTTGGCAGATGCCGCTTCCAGTACTTCCGCGCAAACGTCGGCTACCTTCTGACTGATGGCCGGGCATATCGCACTAAAGTGGAACCAGCTAACACCATCAAGCACTTTGTTCCAATCAACCTGGCCGGGTTTTAAAGCTGCAAAAGCGGAGTGGGCACGGTCATATATCAGCGCGTTATTCTTAATGTCTTTACCACGGGTTAAATAGTATAACCCAATTCTGTCGCCATGCATAAAAACAGGCGCGGTATCAATTTTTTTATCCTGCAGGTAAGTTAATATCTGTGCCGACATGGCATTATCCGGCAAGGCTGTAAAATACGCTGATGGCAGTCCCCATAACGCTAAGGCTGTAGCCACATTTAATTCGGCGCCGCCAACAAAAAATGGAAGTTGGTTATCAGCTAACCATTGTCCGCCGGCATCAGGGCAAATTCTGAGCAACAATTCGCCAAATGAAAGTACACTGCCTTTCGGTGATCCGTTTTCAAAAGGATTACTCATTACTGCTTATCAAAATTAAAGTAATTCTTAGCGTTATAATAACAAATGTCCTGTATGATCTTGCCGGTCCATTCAATGTCATCAGGCAATTCGCCATTCTCTATATCCTCGGCAAACAGGTTACAAACCAGTCTGCGGAAATACTCATGCCTCGGGAACGATAAAAAGCTGCGCGAATCGGTAAGCATCCCTACCATACGGCTGATGAGGCCAATGTTCGATAGCGCGTTTAACTGTTTGGTCATCCCATCTTTTTGATCCAAAAACCACCAGGCCGAACCAAATTGCACTTTACCTGCCACTGAACCATCATTAAAGTTGCCCGTCATAGAAGCCATCAGCTCATTATCTGCCGGATTTAAGTTATAGAGGATAGTTTTTGCCAATTGATTATTCAGATCGAGCTTGTTTAAGAATCGCGATAAAGCAACGCCCTGTTTAAAATCGCCAATAGAATCCCAGCCCGTATCCGGCCCAGATTGGGTGAGTCCGCGGGTATTGTTATTGCGCAATGCACCGAGGTGAAATTGCTGTACCCAGCCTTTTTCATGATCCCAAAGCGCGAAATGCACCAGCATAGCCGATTTGAATTTTAATATTTCCAAAGGCAACAAGGCCTGCTTATTTCTGATCTTTAAAAATATAGCCACAATCTCATTGTCGGTATAATCCTCGGCGTAGATCTGCTCCAGGCCATGGTCTGATAGTTGGCAGCCATTAGCGGCGAAATAGTCGTGACGGGCCTTTAACGCTTTTAAATAATCGTCGAAGTTTGATACAGATACATTAGCAACCACTTCCAACTGATCAATGTAAGCGTTTAGAGCCAACAGATCATCAGCATTCATAGCTTTATCGGGTCTGAAGGCTGGTAATACCTTTACACTGAAGTCATCCTGTTTAATCTGCTGATGATAAGCTAAATTATCCAGCGGATCATCGGTAGTACAAACCACCTCTACATTTTTACTTTTGAGGATACCCCTTACACTAAATTCAGGTGTTTGCAGCCTGGCGTTACAATCTGCATATATTTTCTGCGCTGTTGCAGGCGAAAGCAGTTCATTAATGCCAAAATAGCGCTGCAGCTCCAGGTGAGTCCAATGGTATAATGGGTTACGCAGGGTATAAGGTACTGTGGCGGCCCATTTTTCAAATTTTTCCTGGTCGGTTTTATTCCCGGTGATATATGCCTCATTAACACCATTGGCACGCATGGCACGCCATTTATAATGATCACCATATAGCCATACACGCGTTAGGTTCTCAAACTTAGTATCTTCGGCTATCTGATCAGGCGGCAAATGGCAGTGGTAGTCAATAATAGGTAACTCGCTGGCATACTCGTGATACAGGCGCTGTGCTGTTTTGGTATTGAGTAAAAAATCCTGATCTAAAAAACTCTTCATTATATAGTTAAGCTGGTAAACTGCCTTTTAAATTATGTGTATTATCCTCACCTAAGTCCTCTCCAAAGGAGAGGACTTTACCCTCACTTTTTGAACCCTCTCCTTTGGAGGGGCAGGGTGAGGCTAAAATTATGCTTTATCAAATAAGGAACGTTTAACGCCCATTTCCAAGCCCCTTAGTTCGGCAAGGCCTTTTAACCTTCCAATAGCCGAATATCCGTGGTATGTTTTATACTTAAAATCGTCAAGCAGTTTATGGCCATGATCCGGGCGCATGGGTATGGCAATATCTTCGCGACCGTTTTGCTGGCGTTTTTGCTGTTCAAGAATAATGTTTTTCATCACCGCGTACATATCTGTACTACCATTTAAATGTTCGGCCTCATAAAAGCTGCCGTCATCCTCACGCTGTACGTTGCGCAAATGCAGAAAATGAATATGCTCACCTAACCTCTCCACCATGCCGGGCAGGTCATTATCTGCCCTTGCACCTAAAGAACCGGTACAAAAGGTTAAGCCATTACTTGGCGAAGGGCTAAAATTAACCACATCAACCAAATCCTGCTCGGTTGATACCACCCGCGGTAAACCCAGTATAGGAAACGGCGGATCGTCGGGGTGGATACACATTTTTACACCGGCTGCTTCCGCACCCGGGATAATGCCTTTCAGAAAATAACCCAGGTTGTTCTTTAAAGCAACCGCATCGGTATCGGCATATTGTTTTAAATGCTCTTTAAATTCGGGAATGGTTAATACTTTGTTGGTTCCGGGCAAGCCGGCCATCAGGTTATCGATCAGCTGCGCTTTTTCATCAGCGCTGATCTTATCTAAATAGTTTTTAGCGGCTTGCTGTTGCCCGGGAGTAAAATCATTGGCAGCGCCTTCACGTTCCAGGATATACAGATCAAAAGCGGCAAGGGCGTTTGCATCATACCTTAACGCGGTTCCTTTATTAGGCAACAGAAAATCCAGATCGGTCCGTGTCCAGTCAAGCACCGGCATAAAATTATAGCATACGATATGTATGCCTGCTGCTGATAGGTTTTTAAGGGTGCTAACGTAGTCTTCGATGTATTTGTCCCTGCCTGCCGAAGCCGTTTTTATGCTTTCGTGAATATTAACGCTCTCCACAACCGACCATGTAAGTCCGGCAGCTTCAATCATTTTTTTACGTTCGATGATCTCATCCAAAGGCCACACTTCCCCGCTGGGGATGTGATAAAGCGATGTAACAATGCCAGTAGCCCCAGTTTGCCTGATGGCTGTAAGTGTAACCGGATCGGTAGGCCCAAACCAGCGAAATGTTTGTTCTAAATTATTCACCATGATTATGGTATCGTAGTATAATAGGTTTGTTGTTGACCGGCAAATTACACATCATTCGCACAAGTTTAAAGCGATATTAAAAAACAATCAACGCAAACGTTTGCGGATATCGGTTAAAATGCCAAATGCCATTAACGGGCATTATTAAATTGAATAACGTTTTAGCAATTGATATAGTTTGATTAAAAAAAGAGGGCGACAATCACCAGATCTATCGCCCTCTCTTATATTTAGTTGTGCGTATCTGCTACCAGAAGATAGAATAAAGCGCAACTACTATACCGGTAATAATCAGCGCACCGGCAGTAAACGCACGTGATGTTTTAAACATGGATGCATCTATTTCTAAACCATTGGTTGTAACACCCCTTGCTTCATCGATCTTTGAAATGATATACATACCAACAACGCAAATGATGAATACAAAACCCATGCGGTCAAGGAATGGTATTTCGTATAGCTGGGTAACTTTGTCGTCCTGCAGTGCAAGTTTTGAAAAACCATAAGGCGACAGGAAACTCAGATCGGCAAAGCGTGGTAACAGTTTAAAGAAACAGGAGAATATAAACCCGCCCACAGTTGCAAACAATGCCGCGTTTGAGGTTGCTTTTTTCCAAAAGAAGCCCAGGATAAACATGGCAAAAATACCCGGAGATACGAAGCCGGTGTACTCCTGTATGTACTGGAAGCCCTGCTTACCTTCGCCCATTAGTGTTTTACCTATCAATTCTGACAAAATTATACCTAATACCATGGCAACCACTACAGACCATTTACCTAAAGTAACCAGTTTTTTATCTGTAGCTCCAGGATTAATGGCTTTTTTGTAGATATCAAGTGTAAATATGGTTGCTATACTGTTTGCTTTACCTGCTAATGAAGCAACAATTGCAGCTGTTAAAGCAGCAAATGAGAGTCCTTTTAAGCCCGATGGTAACAAGTTTAACAATGATGGATATGCCTTATTAGGATCCAAAACGCCTGATGAACTCATCATTTCCTGGTGAAACATACCCTTTTGGTATAGCAAATATGCCGCTATACCTGGTAATACGACAATAACGGGCATCAGCAATTTAAGGAAAGCCGCGAACAGGATACCGCCGCGTGCAGTTTTAAGGTTTGCACCTAAAGCCCTTTGCGTAATGTACTGGTTACAGCCCCAGTAGTTAAGGTTAGTGATCCACATACCACCAATAAGTACAGTTAAGCCCGGCAGATCCATATAATTAGGATTGTCTTTCTTAAAGATCATATGGAAATGATCTGTAGCTTCTGAATGCAATATTTTAAATCCATTCAATAAACCTGTGGTTCCTTCTTTTTCACTTAAAAGCGTTAATGCAAGGTATGTAGCCATTAAACCACCCAGTATAAGCACAGCCACTTGTATAACATCGGTGTAACCAATAACCTTCATCCCACCCAGTGTAATTACTATAGAAAATATAGCCAGCAACCAGATACACAGATGAATATCCAAACCAGATATACCGCTGATAGCCAATGCACCAAGATATAATATGGACATTAAGTTAACCACAATGTACAGTAACAGCCAAAATATGGCCATGATCATAGCTACTGTACCGTTATACCGCTGGTGCAGGAATTGCGGCATGGTGAATATCTTGTTTTTAAGATATACCGGTATAAAAAACACCGCTACAATGATCAGTGTAATTGCTGCCATCCACTCATATGTTGAAATGGCCAAACCCATCTTGAATGCTGATCCGCTGGTTCCGATAAACTGTTCGGCAGATATATTTGAAGCGATCAATGATGCACCGATAGCCCACCAGGTCAGTGACCCTTCGGCCAAAAAGTAGTCTTTTGAGGTGGCATCAGCGTTGTGTTTACGCTTATATACCCACCAGCCATAGCTGGAAACTAATACAAAGTAGATCAAAAATACAGCATAATCGCCATACGAGAGGGTTTTCAGGTTCATTGTTTGGTTCTGTTGGTTTAATATGTTAGATTGACAATTATAAACTATATATAGCGATTTATCAAATTTTCTAAATATTCTTGTTTACCACTTACGGCTTTAGGCTCGCCATTAGCTATTGCATAGTTACGTAAATCTTCTAACGAAAGCTTACCTGTTTCAAAATCGTTACCTGAACCTGAGTCAAATGAGGCATACCTGTCTGCACGTATTTTTTTGTATTCAGATTTTTGAAGGATGTTATCAGCCGTTACCAAAGCACGGGCAAAAATATCCATACCACCAATATGGGCGTAGAAAAGATCGGCCGGATCGGTTGAGTTACGGCGTATTTTAGCGTCGAAGTTAATACCGCCACCCTGGAAACCGCCTGCTTCTAAAATGATCAGCATCGATTCGGTGATCTCATTGATATCATTAGGGAACTGATCTGTATCCCAGCCGTTTTGCACATCGCCACGGTTGGCATCTATGGATCCTAATAAACCAGAATCAACCGCTACTTGTAGTTCATGCTGGAAAGTGTGACCAGCCAGTGTAGCGTGGTTAACTTCCAGGTTCAGTTTAAAATCATTCATCAGGTCATATTTCTGCAAAAAGCCCAATACGGTAGCCGCGTCATAATCATACTGATGTTTGGTTGGTTCGCATGGTTTTGGCTCAATGAAGAAATTACCTTTAAAGCCTTGCTTGCGGGCATAATCTTTAGCGGTATGTAAAAACCGGGCAAAGTGTTCCTGCTCACGTTTCATATCGGTATTCAGCAAGCTCATATAGCCTTCGCGACCGCCCCAAAACACGTAGTTCTCGCCGCCTAAAGCAATGGTTGCATCAATAGCAGCCTTAACCTGCGCACCTGCATGGGCAAGTACATGAAAATCGGGATTGGTTGACGCGCCGTTCATATACCTTTTGTGGCTGAACAGGTTCGACGTGCCCCAAAGCAACTTAACACCACTTGCTGCTTGCTTTTGTTTGGCATAATCAACCAGGGCCTGTAAACGCCTGTCATTCTCGTTTACATCGTTGCCATAATCAACCACGTCCACATCATGAAAACAATAGTATGGCAGGTTCATTTTGGTGATGAACTCAAATGCGGCGTCCATTTTATCTTTGGCGCGCTCAACCGCATCGGTTTTTTCATCCCATGCAAATACGTGAGTAGGCCCGCCAAATGGATCTGCGCCGGTACCGCAGAACGAGTGCCAGTAAGCACAGGCAAAGCGTAAATGATCTTTCATGGTTTTGCCAGCCACTACCCTGTCCGCGTCATACCACCTAAATGCCAGTGGATTATCAGACTGTGGTCCTTCATATTTGACCTGACCTATTTCTTTAAAAAATTCCTTTTCTCCGGTTACGATGCTCATATGCTTAATTATTGAGTTATTGAATTATTGAATTATTGAATTATTTTAATTATTGGATTATTGATCTATTGTTTTTTTCACCTTTCACCTTCAACCTTTTACCTTTAACCTATCTTCCAGTAATTCCTTCCATTCCTGGTAAACAGGTTCAAACTTTTGGGTTGATGGTTCAATTAATTGAATGGCTTTAGCGTTGCTAAAAGCTTCGGCGGGTGATGCAAATATCCCTGCGCCTATACCAGCACCCAGGGCTGCCCCTACACTGCCATCATTATTATAAAGTTCAACAGGCACACCTGTGGCGTTTACAAAGGTTTCAGTAAATAGTTCGCTTAAAAACAAGTTGCTTTTTCCGGCTCGGATCACTGTCGGGTTCATGCCGTTACCCCGCATAATATCCAACCCGTAACGGAACGCACTGGCAATGCCCTCCTGCACAGCCCTGAAGATATGGGCTTGTGTATGCAAGTTCAAATCGATGTTTTGAAAATGAGCGCCTACCTGTTTATTATTGAGCATACGCTCGGCACCGTTACCAAAGGGCAATACCTGCAAGCCATCGCTGCCTAATGGTGCTTTCTTTGCTTCGTTATTCAGTTGAGTATAGCTTAAGCCGAAGCCAAAGTTATATTTGGCCCAGCGATATAAGCTCCCTGTACCATTAATGCACAAAAGTACCCCCAGGCGTTTTTGCTGTTCGGTATAGTTAACATGCGCAAAGGTGTTAATGCGCGATTCCTGGTCATAAGCCAACTGGTCGCTTACCCCATATATCACCCCGGAAGTACCCGCGGTAGCAGCAACCTCGCCGGGATTAAGCACATTTAAGGAAAGCGCGTTGTTTGGCTGATCGCCCGATTTGTAGGTTACCGGGATGCCTGCTTTTAATTTCAATTTTTCGGCAACGGAAGCCAACAGGTTACCGTGTGACGAAAATACAGGATTGATAACCGGGAACAGACTTTCATCAAACCTAAAATAGTTGATGATCTCTTTAGAAATGCCGTTAGTTTTAAAATCAAAGAACACTCCTTCGGATAATGCAGAAACTGAGGTAGTGATCTCTCCTGTAAGCTTCATGGCAATAAAATCGCCGGGCAGCATGATCTTGTCAATCTTACTGTATATTTCAGGTTCGTTCTCCTTAACCCAGGCCAGTTTAGAAGCTGTAAAGTTTCCGGGAGAGTTTAGCAAGTGCGACAAGCAATTCTCCTGGCCTATGGCAGCAAAAGCTTTATCGCCAATTTCAACAGCACGGCTATCGCACCATATAATACTATCGCGCAGTACATGCCGGTCTTTATCAACCAAAACCAAACCGTGCATCTGGTAGGCTATGCCAATGGCTGCAATATCGGTTGGGTTGTATAATTTTTTAACATGGCAAAGTTCCAGTGCTTTTTGTGCCTGCTCCCACCACATGAGCGGTGACTGCTCGGCCCAGCCCGGATGTAAAGCTTTAATTGGCGATTCCTCATCGGGATATTGCGCCGATGCCACTATTTGTTGAGTAGCTGTATCAACAACACTAACTTTAACTGACGAGGTACCTATATCAATGCCTAATAGCAGCATATTTTTTGTGGGGTTATTACGTGAATACTATGATGCGTTTATTTTTTGGTAACTTAACGAGACGAAATTAAATAAATATTTGAAATTGCAATCGATTGCGTAAAATATTTTTTCCAACTTGCACTTTATAATGAAGAAAGTAAAACGGACCACCATTTATGATATTGCTGCCAAACTGGGCATAACTGCTTCTTCCGTATCAAGGGCGCTGAATAACAGCAGCCAGGTGAACGAAAAAACAAAAGAGCTCATTATTAAAACAGCCGATGAGCTAAATTATAAACGTAATATACTGGCTTCAAACCTGCGAAAGGGGCAATCAAAAACTATTGGTGTGATTGTACCGCGTATTAATCAGAACTTTTTTTCGAACGTAATTGCGGGCATCGAAGAAACCACCTATCAAAAGGGCTATAACCTGATCATTTGTCAATCGGGCGAGGATCATGATAAAGAGATCCAGTGTGTAAATACGCTGATAAATCAGCATGTGGATTGTATCGTGATATCGGTATCGGCCGATAGTTATGACTACCAACACCTGCAAAATGTAATAGATCACGGCATACAACTGATCCAGTTTGACCGTGTGGCCGAGGAACTGGAAACCCTAAAGGTGATCAATGATAACGTTCAGGCATCCTTTGAGGCGATGTCCCACTTAATTGAAGGCGGATATAAACGGATAGCCCTGCTGGAAGGTCCTCAAAACCTTAATATTTTCAGGCAGCGTAAAGAAGGCTATTTAAAAGCACTGCAGCTATACAATATCCCGGTGATAGATGAATTGATTGTTGAAAATGCCTGGACCAAAGAGCTGGGTGCCGAAGGCACACGCAAACTATTAAACCTGCCACAACCCCCTGATGCCATATTTGCATCCACTTCTGATTTTTCGGCGCTGGGTGTATTGGAAGTTGCCAACGCTATGGGCATCAAGGTACCATCGGAGTTAGGTGTATGCGGCTATGCTAACGAGGCTTTTTCTGAGATCACCAGTCCATCCATTACCACTATTGACCAGTTTAGCGTTTACATGGGTAATACGGTTGCCAATTTGTTTTTCCAGGAAATAGGTAATACCGATACTACAGCCAAACCCAAGATCATCAGTATAAAGCCGGAACTGATCATCAGGGGATCAACATCACGAAATGGGAAACAATAAGATTTAAAGTTGAAGTTTTCACAGGGTCTCTCAGCAGATTTAAGTTAACCCATAAAATCAGGAGCTGTTATTTGCATATTTAAACCCTATAACCTGGGATTGGAAAAATGAGTAACCTTTCCAAAGGGTTTGCCAACCAGGCAAGCCCTTATTTTTAAGTCCTTGATGTCCCCCCCATTCGTCCAAGTAATAATAGCCACCATAAAGCTGTAAACGGTTCACATAACAATTTATCGGCCGGCATCAAGGAAAGCAAAAAAGCTCAAAAGCATCTAAGATTTTCAAAACCAGCCATCCTTAATAAATTTTATCCACTAATACAATGCGTTACGCATAAAAAGTATATTTTATATTCAATATCAATTAGCAAATGTTAACGTTTTTGTTACATTAAGCCTTAAATTCAACCATTATTTATATAAAGAAATATGGATGATTTTATTGCAGCAAGGTCGCAA
>Ga0193717_1000373_pt1 | contig 31586 bp, 28 predicted proteins | sample U2c2metaG_FD_145900 | JGI IMG/M metagenome (GOLD analysis project Ga0193717, IMG submission 145900) | Soil microbial communities from a riparian zone of the East river system, Colorado, United States - U2c2 | ecosystem: Environmental > Terrestrial > Soil > Riparian zone | place: USA: East River... | reverse complement strand
AGTACTTTTTAAATCGGCCAGCATCATTTTTATTAGTTGCAACGTACTGGCGATTCTCTTCAATTTATTTGGGCGTGTATCCTTAGCCTACACCTTAAGCCTTACGGCGATCATTGCCGTCACGCAAATGGTCGCATTATCGGTAATGCTTCGGGTATTGATAGAAATCTTCATACTGCAGGTGCTCGCCATCCGTTTGAGGCGTGGCATTACGAAGCTTTTTGATGTCGAGGCTCTCGAGAAAAATATAGCCAGGCCATTGATACTCGTTGCGCTTTATATGTGGCTTGTTGTGATGGCTTCCAACCTCAACCTGTCAGACACGCTCTACGAATTTTTCGGGCAGGTAGCAAGCCGGCAGAACAAAATAGGCAGTTTTACTTTTACGCTTGGCGGGATCCTGTTGTTTGTCTTCATCATTTGGCTCGCACACCTGCTGCAAAAACTGGCCGCTTATTTCTTTGGCGGCATCGACGGCGAATACGGTGAAAGCATCAACAAACGACAGCACTCCCGATTGCTCATCACGCGGCTGACCTTATTGGTCGCGGGTTATTTGCTTGCCATCGCCGCATCGGGCATGCCACTCGATAAAATTACGATTGTATTGGGCGCTTTGGGTGTTGGTGTGGGACTCGGACTCCAATCTGTGGTCAGCAATTTCGTTTCCGGGGTCATCCTGATTTTCGAACGTCCGATACAAATTGGTGACATCATTGATTCGGGTGCGCAATCGGGCACCGTAAAGGAAATAGGGTTGCGCACGACGAGGCTCAAAACCGGTGATGGGGCAGAAGTAATCATCCCGAACGGGAACATCTTATCCCAGAATATCGTCAACTGGACCCGAACCGATAACTACCGCCAGTCTCAGATTACTTTTAGCGTGAGCGGCGACATCACCCAACAGCAGATTCGGGAAACCGTAACTGAAGTATTAGGCAGGATTCCCGACGTGGGCCAAAAAACACCACCCGAAATATTGTTCGAGTCAGTGAAACACGCATGGCACTCTATGAAAGCTTTGCAAAAAGGGAAGTGGTGATGGAGGATTGATGCAACGGGTCGCAGGCTCGTTTGTGTTATTGTTCTTTTCAAACAACAGGCAATAAAAAAACCCGATGGCAAAAACCATCGGGTCAGGCAAAACAAAAAAGGAACAAAAGATTAGTTCACTTGCAAAAGGTCGGGAAGGCTTCCTGCGCGGATAACGATGTTGGCGGTTCCGTAGCCCTTACGCACTTCGAGTGAATAACTTCCGGCAACCAATCCCACAGGAATGCTAAACATCAGTTTGCCCATGGTGCGGCTTGCAACAACAGTAATTTGAGTAATGGTGTTGTCTGCGGCAATAAGGAAGATTCCTTCACCTGCATTTTCAGGGTTGAACTTAAGTTCCTCCCCAATAATCTGCCCGATACCACCCGGCGTAAGGATGCTGTTGGTGGTCTGCGAATTAATGTCGATGTACGCGATAAGTGCAGGAGCGGCAGTAGGTACATTGATCTTCTCGACATGCGCCTCGTTCATTTTCCGGATCAAATCGGTTCCCGCAGAAAGATTCGCTTTCTTAAGATGACGCGACGGGTCGAAGCTGTCCATAATGTTCGCAAAAACACCGCTAACGCCTGCACGGATGTTCACCAGCGGCAGGTTGACACTGTTGCCGTCGGCGACTTCTTCGCCAACAACGTTAAAGAATACATTGAGCACGGCACGTATGTCCGCTTCGGTAATGGTACTGCCGCGTTTGAGCATTTCTTTTGTGATGCTGTCGGTGTCGTGCACTTTGTTACTGATTACTCTTGCAGACTGGTCGTTCGGGTCTGGCGTAATCGGATTCGGCTGTAAATAATACTTGATTGCCATAATAAAAAAATTTAAGTGATTAATAATAACCAAAGCTAAAACGGTTATCATTTTCCTCAAAATCAGCATTTCCGTTTTCGACCGTTTTTACCGTTTTTGCCGGAATCGACCGTTTTTGCCGCTTTTTAATACAAAATGACAAAGCATTTCTTACAAGAATCAGCGTTGCAATTATTGAAAAAATGACAAAGTGCGGGATATTTAATCCAATTGCTGTTTAAATCACGATCAAATACCCCTATCTGCAATCTAATCCTCCAAAAATCAGGGCGTAGTCAGTTAAACGCCGGCGAAAGGAAGGCAGCCCAAAAAGTGAGCCTGCTAGACGAACGGCTAAGGCTGTTGTGGCCGCAGCAGGGAATGCGTAAAGTAGGGAATTGAAAATGCGCCTTGAAACCTTTGGGTTCATGAATTCCTATGAAACAATAAAAACGCATGAATATTTTTTGTTTCTTTTGTATCAAGACAAATCGAAGATTCAGCGAACACCACAAAAAATATAATTGTGGTGAGCTAAAAGAAAAAAATATCAGGTTAAAGAGGAGATGGCGTAGTGCCTCGCAATGACGGTACGCTTAAGGACGATTCAATTTATCGTCGTCATTCCTTTATAATTACTTCCCGATACGATTCCGCCCGCTGCGTAGTGGAATCACCCGAAGTGATGACCCGGAGTGTGGTCCCGGAATGGCTCATTTATCCAATAAATGTCGCTGGCGATTGACAAACCCTCAGGCACCAACAAACGTTCTTCGTGAGGTAAGGCCTCCTGAAAATTTTCCTGAATTTCAAAGGCCGGGATGCCGCTGGCTGAAGGAAGCCGACCCCCTAGACGAGCCTGCAAGGCGAGCGGCTGGGGTCGGTGTGCCCGCAGCACTGCCTTTAGAAATTCGGGAAATTTTCGGGCGCGCCTTGATTTTTTGCTTCTTTTGTATCAAGACAAAAGAAAGAATATCAGGTTAAAGAGGAGATGGCGTAGTGCCTCGCAATGACGGTACGCTTAAGGACGATTCAATTTATCGTCGTCATTCCTTTATAATTGCTTCTCGATACGATTCCGCCCGCTGCGCAGCGAAATCACTCGAAGTGACGCCTTCGTTGCGCTTTAATGCTATAATCATTGTTTCCCCTGTTGCGGATATAAAAGCCGAAACCCATTCGATACCGCCTGGTGCAGTATTGTTCCGTGGTCTTCCTGCGGCAGGTAATCGAAATAAACGTTTGTGTTTTTGCTTTTTGGGCTCTTAATTTTTTCGGCTAACCCATTGGCATCGTCTTCCATAATGCGTGGAATCCTGGTCGGCGTGGGCCCTTCTTTGCCAACGCTGATATAAATGTCGGTTTGTTGTTTAAAGGCGGGGTTTAAGATCTCGGGGTTTTGGTTGAGTAGTGAGCCGTTGTCCCACCACAAACTCGGACTTACAATAATATATTTATTGAACAGCGTTGGTTTTTTGAATAGGATCTCGGTTGCCAGAAGTCCGCCCAGCGATTGCCCGATAATGGTCTTTGAAGTATTTGTCCTGTATTTCTTTTCGATAAAAGGCTGCAGTTCTTTTTCTATAAAATCAATGAACTTATCAGAATGCCCGGTGGTCGGATAGGCTTTTTTATCACTTTCGATAGTGGTCGGGAACGTGTAATCCCTTTTTCTGTCGACTGTCGCGATGCCCACAACAATCGATTTCGGAACCCGGTTGACCCACTCGAAAGAATTGAATTGCACCAAACCGACAATGTGGATAAAATCTTCGTCCGCAGAACCATCCAGTAAGTAAATGACCGGGTATTTTGTAGCATCATCTTGTTGGTAGCCTTCGGGTAAATAGATGTTCAATATTCTGTTTTCTGCTAAAGTGGTCGAATATATTTGATCAACAACGCCCAATACAAAGGGTTTGCTGATATCTTTTACCTGGGAAAAGGTAAGGGTTGCGAAAAAAAGGAATGCGATCGTCAGGGTTTGTTTCATGGTTGATGTGTTGATGTTGGCAGGCCAAATTTAGTCATTTTCAAAACGCACACAACGCTTCGGTTCCATGCGATTTTCATTGCAACATCAATACATCGCTTAAAATTACGGCATGGTTTATCTTTGGATCTTTTGCACCATATAGCAAAGTGACGGCCTGCGTTTTTGAAACGGCCCGCAACTTGTCCAATTCATCCTTTTTTTGCCCTTAATTCTGTGCGATACCGTTGCGAAAATTCTTCAAAGCGCGCTTCCTTATGATCGAACCATTTCCGCAATTCGGGCGAAGGCGCAATTTCTTTGTTCCATTCATCCGCCTGCAGGTCTGTTTTTTTGATCCCGCGCGGCCATAGCCTGTCGACCAATACCCGGTAGGAGCCATCGGCTGGTTCGTGGTCATAGACTCTTTTGATGCTTATCGGTTTCATTCGTTATTTAAACTTGGTTCAATGCGACACCGGGTTTCGGTTTATAAGGAATTGACGCATGCTGATAATTTTTCAGGTGTTAATGGCTTTGAAATAAAACCGTTTACATGATGTGATTTTCTTGCCTTTTCCAATTCGGTCGGGTCAACAGTGGAACTTAACATCACTATTTTGCATTTTTGCCGAATATCTGTAGGGAATGATTCAAATTTTTTCAGGAACCCGAAGCCATCAATATCAGGCATTGAGATATCAAGGAATATGATTTCAGGTATGCCAGACGCATCATTTTCTGATTTGAAGTAGTCAATCGCTTCAAAGGCAGAATTGGCCAGAATAATATTCCCGGCAAGTCCGGCATGTTCTATTATTTTTTTTGCTATCAGACGGTCAAAGGGGGAATCATCGATGACCATTATATTTTTGTATACCAAATTAAAGCAGGTTAGGATTTATATTCAATTCATTTCCAAAAACTACATTTTTATGTCATATGGTTTATGCTTGCCTATCACTTCTACAATAACTTTATCCAAATCGCAGGCGATGCTGTAGATGCCTTTAAGCATTTCCTTATTATCGGGATCCTCGGGATTGTTATAATCGAGCAATTGTGCCAGCCCTAATATTGAAGCCACCGGACCCCGGATTTTATGAGACTGGATATGGAGAATATGAGCCATCTCATTGCGGTGTTCCCTGATGCGCCGGACAATGTAACGCGCAAAAATAAACAATATAAGGCATAACAGAAAAATGCCTGAAAGGTACAGCATTCGTTCGTTAACCGACTGTAGCCTCTTTATTTGTAATTGTTTTCCCTTAATAATAATGTCCTTGTTTTTCAATTCGAGATTCCGTTTTGTTTCCAGGCCGGAAAGTTCCACCTTTGATTGCATCGAAAAAACAGAATCCTTAAGTGCGGTATTTTTTTTCAGCAAAACAAATGCTTCCTTATAGTTCCCGCGTTGGGCATATGCATCGACCAGATCCTGGTTAAATTCTGATAACGGGGCATTGAATCCTATCTTTTCACAAATCTTAACTGCCTGTTCCAGGTTTGAGATGGCGAGTGTCAGGCAAGCCAGCTGTGCTGTGTCCGTAACCGTTTTTGCCTTATTATTTGCCAGTCCGAGCCATGTGCTGCCTAAATTCCCGTAATTTATTGCAATGCTGCTTTCATTTCCAAGCCTCTTGCTGATCTTTAGTGCCTGTGAATGATAATAGATGGCTTTTGTGTATTCACCAAGTTTCATATATACATTTCCGATGTTGGCCAGATTATTCTGAACCGAGTTCAGGACGCCTAATTTCTTATTGGTTTCTAAAGACTCATAAAGATATACCAGCGCTTTCGGGCACTTATCCTCGGCCTGAAAGACACGCGCCAGATTGCCTAACGCTCTTGCAATATCTTCCTGCAGGCCCACATTTCTATATATGTCCAGAGCACGATTGTAATATTCCTCGGTTTTGGAATAATTTTTTTGCTCAAAATAAATGTGCCCGATATTTTCCAAAACGATACCAGTGTTCTTATTGATTTTTGAATCCTCGTATATCTTCAGGGCGCTGAAAGAATTTTTAAGCGCTTCGGGGTAATTGCTTTGATTGAGATAGATGAGACTCAGGTTTGCATAAATGGCCGCGCTGCTTTTTTCATTATGCAGCTCCTGGTATATTGAAAGTGCTTTCTTATTATATAATATTGCGGCCTTATAATCTGCTTTTGCATTATAGCTTATTGCGAGCATCCCATTGGAAGACGCCTGCCAACTTTTTGCCTTTAATTTTTCCGATAGCGCTATTGCCATCTCAGCATATTTTATGCCTTCATCAGGATTAAGTTCTGACCATGAATACGATATGTCCTGTAAAGTCTTGATTTTAAGCGTGTCATTTTGTCTTTTGGAAAGCTCAGACATGAGGTAATCCATATGATTCCGGGGTGTTTTTGTCTGCCCCAATGCAAAAAAAGGCAGCAATACCATCAAGAAAAAAAGAGCGGTATTTTTCATAAAAGGCCAATAAGATTAGTAAATGTAGTTTGGGATTTGAAAGGTACTATTTTTTTTAAAAACCAATAAGAAAAACAAAGATTTGATATTTAAATAATGTTTTTTTACTATTAATAGGAGGAAGGTGAACAACTAATCTTATGAAATTTCAAACGATATCCGGTAATTTTTTGTACAATTGCTTTATATTAAATTAATCATAAAAGTATGAGACAACTTTATTTTATTATCGTGGCCGTTTTACTAAATGTTACGGTATCAGCGCAAAACGGCACCCATGACCTTACCTTTAATCCCACCGACATGGGTCTTAGATACGGGGATGGCCCATATAACACTGTAATCAACACGTATACTTATTTTAACAGAGTGGCTTTGCAACCTGATGGGAAAATGCTGTGCAGCGGCCTGTTTACGCAATATAACGGAACGCCATGCAGGGGAATAATACGCCTTACTGCCGATGGCAATATCGACCCCGCTTTTAACATGGGCACGGGCCTGATAGGAGATGTCCTTGCAATTGTGATCCAGCCCGATGGTAAGATTATCCTGGGCGGTGATCTTTTTGACTATAACGGTACGTCCGTTCAAAATATTATCCGTCTAAATGCCGACGGGAGTCTCGATACAAACTTTACCGTAGATGTAGGCCAGGGCGATGTGTATACGGTAACGGCACTTGCCTTGCAGCCCGACGGGAAATTATTGATTGCGGGGGATTTTTTTCCAAGCAGCATCATCCGGGTGGATGCCAACGGTGTGTTGGATGCCACTTTCAATTGTCCGGAGTATGCTTTTCAAAACGCGATCAGTTCTTTAGGCCTTCAGTCTGATGGTAAAATAATCGTGGGCGGCAATTTTACAACCTTTGAAAATACCCCCAGAAACAGGATATTGCGATTGAATACCAATGGCAGCCTCGACATGACTTTTGATACTGCAGTAGGCGCAAGCGACCTGGTGAAAAAGGTAGTGGTGCTGCCCGACAACAAAATTTTGATCATCGGCACTTTTGATTATTTTAATGGCGAAGTCAGGCAACGAATTGCGCGGTTGACTCCAAACGGCGTTTTAGACAATACGTTCACCCCGGGATACTTTTCCCAAAGCCTTGCGGTATCCGGTATTTTATCTTCAATTGTTGTCCAGCCCGATGGTAAATTGCTCATCGGAGGCATATTTAAAATGCATGGCGCGACGCCTATTTTTGCGAATGCCACCGCGGCGGGTAACATTATCCGTTTAAACGCTAACGGTACCAGGGATACTTCTTTCAGCGCGGTCGGGGCAGATGCACAGGTGGCTGATCTGGCCGTACAAACCAACGGCAGTGTAATTTCGGTAGGATTGTTTGATACGTATAGCAATGTAGCCAGACGCCGGATTGCGCGCTGCAGTAACACCGGAATTAACGACATGACTTTCAATACCGGTACTGGAGCCAATTCATCCGTATTTGCCACAAAAGTTTTGCCCGACGGGAAAATAATAATAGCAGGCGATTTCAGGTTGTACAACGGCGTGGTGCGCAACAGGATTGCGAGGCTCAATGCCGATGGCACTTTAGACCTGTCACTCAATTCCAATTTGTTGATTGATAATGCCATTGCGGCCTTCGAAGTGCAGCCCGACGGGAAAATCCTTATCGGGGGCTGGTTTACGACTATAGGCGGTGCATCAAGAAACCTGATGGCGCGTCTGAACGCCGACTTGTCTTTAGATACTTCATTCAATGTGGGTACGGGTTTTTCAAGCAACGCGGTCACCGATATCGCACTCCAAAGCGACGGGAAAATTATAGTGGCAGGATATTTTACGACCTTCAACGGGATTTCCCATAACGGGATTGTGCGGTTAAATGCCAATGGAAGTATCGATACCACTTTCGCTATCGGTACCGGGCCAAATGGCGATATTCAAAGTGTCGCTTTGCAGGCCGACGGCAAAATTATTCTTTCCGGAGGCTTCAGCACTTTCAATGGCGTAGCCAAACACGGAATCGCAAGGCTCAATGCCGATGGCAGCATCGATACCTCTTTTTCAATCGGTACCGGCCTGAATGGCACTGCAACGTGCATAACCGAACTTCCCGATGGGAAAATACTCATTGCGGGTTTGTTAGACAGCTATAATGGTGCTTATGTTGCCCCGATAGCAAAATTAAACCACGACGGAACCCGCGATACTGCTTTCCTTGTATGGCATAATACGGCTGTTACGATTAAAACGATGGTCGTCCAGCCCGATGGCAACATCATTGTCGGGGGCAGCGGTCTTGCGAATCCGTCTTTACAGCAGACTAATATTGTTAAGATGGATACCAACGGAAATTTCGACAGCGACTTCAATTTTAATAACCACTTAGGCCCAAACCAGTCGGTGAATTGTCTCGGATTGCAGGCAGATGGCAAGATTGTCCTCGGCGGCGATTTTGATGCGTTCGACGGTGTGGGAAGGAACCGCATGGCACGCGTAAACAATACGACATTATTAGGCGTGAACGATTATTTGGCTGGTACGAATTCGATCATCGTGTACACGGAAAACGATCGATTGTTTGTGGATGCTAAAGATTCGCCTTTGAAATCGGTTTATGTTTACGATATAAATGGCAAGCTGCTATACGAGGACCAAAACATTAACGGCCCTAAACTGGTGATTGAAAATATCAAGCGCAAAAACCAGCCACTCATTTTTAAGTTTGTGGACAGGGACGGGAAGGAGTCTGGTTTAAAAAGCATCTTTTAACAACAATAAAAAAGCCTTTCTGAATGAAAGGCTTTTTTATTGTTTGTGCATGGCAATTATTTAGCGTTGTATAAACGCATTAAAAGTGCGAAATAAGCCTGACAGGCTATAAAGAAAAAAGTCCGGCCACTTTTTAGATAGCCGGACTTCCCTAATTAATTTGAACCAAAAATAATCTGCTATTTTGGCTAGTAAACTTAACGCCTGATCACCCTCAGGGTTTCGACGCTTTCTCCTTGTAGGATGATTACGTTATAGACGCCCGCAGGGTAGCTTTCGCCAAGGGTCAGTGTCTGTACGTCAGACGGGGCCGCTTTGCGGTCTTCGATCAAACGTCCGGTCATGTCGTAGACTTTGATACTGAAATCCGATTCGCTTGCAGTTGTTACTTTGAGGCTGAAGCTTCCGGAAAATGGGTTCGGATACGCCTTTGCCTCAAAAGCGATTTCTTCGGTGTCATTGTCGGTTTCTGTGTTTCCGATACGCGCAACGGCAGCCGGCGCCGTGATCTGGCAGCCTTCGCCCGGCAATGAGTAATAACCCGTGGTCATTACCGCCACCTTCACGTCATACAATGCCCCGGGAACATAGCCGGGAACGTAGTTGAAAGTAAACCAGTTCTGTTGGCGGTCTATGATGGTTACGTCATTGTTTTCGACGTTTGTAACTATAAACTGGTACATCGTTACGTGGTCTTTCGAGGCAGTAGTGATCTTAGAGGCCGAAGTGGCAACCACGACGCCGCAGTTTGTCAAAGAAGGAGCCGGCGGTGCAGACACCGAACATGGGCTGCCGTAAGAGGAGTAATCACCGGTTGTGCGGATTGCCACCTCAACAGTATAAGTCGCGCCGTAGTTATAGCTAGGCAGCATCGTGAGGGCAAACCATTGTATACTGCGATCTATAATTTGTACCTGGTTCGGTGCCGATGGGTCGCTTACATTGGTCACGCGGAACCTATAACCCGTGGCGTTATGCAGGCTCGTTGTTTCGATATGCGTATCAATGGTTGGGAGCACACTGCCACATTGTGACGGATTCACCATTGCCGCTCCGCCCGGAACAAGGACATATGGGGAAGAAACATTGCACGTCGGACCGTAATAGCCTAGCCACACGCCATTGTATTGAACCATGATGCGCACAGAATAGGTCGTGTCGTAATGATACGAAGGAAGCATCGTAAGCGTAAAATAATTCTTCGTCCTGTCAAGTACCTGTATTTCCGAAGTTCCGAGGTCGGTCACTTCAAAGCGGTACATCGTTGCGTTTGACAAAGAGGTGGCCCTGACAAATGCGTAAATGGTCGAAAGCATCGCCCCACATTGTGAAGCCTGGATCTGCGTCACGTATTGCCCTCCTTCGTCAAGGTTGCCGTCGCAGTTGTCATCCACGCCGTTGAACAAGATTTCGGTTGCACCGGGATGAATCGCTGCTCTGCTATCATCACAATCGGTATTGTCGAGTACAAAACCTGGTGTAGCCTGGCACAATTGGATAGTGTTGCCGGCATCGCCATAACCATCGGAATCAGTATCCGCATAATAAGTGGCACTGGCCGTTACGCTCAATACGACGGTATTGTTTGTTGTAACCGGTTCGATGGTTGAGGGCACGTCGGTGCGCTCGACTGCGGTCACGGTCAGTGTCTGCCCATTATTGGCGAGGCCAAGGACCACGCCAAAAGCGGCAAGCCCCGAACCATCGACCACTACGCCGGTCGCGGTTTGTGTCGGGCCGCCGTCGATATTGTAAGAGATGGTATAAGTACTGTTTGGCGTAAGTCCGGTGAGGTTGAATGTCGCCGCGGTATCCTGACAGGCGATACCCGGTGCCTGGACGATCGAGCCGAATACAGACACCGCCAAAGTGCGCACGTGGATCGTCGGAGTCGAATTTACGGAAGTGCCATCAGGACCCACGGCCCTAACCCTGTAATAATAATCTGTATTTTCGGCCAGACCTGAAACTAACTGTGACGTACCGTTGACTGTTAAATCCTCATAGCCCGGTACAAATGAAGGCGCAAAGTCAGTCATGGTATGCATTCCGATGTCTGCTATATCATTCATCGGGTAAGCATCCCAATCATTGATCGAATAAGTAGTCGTTGGACCATTTACCGAGGCTTTCCGCCTAAGGGTCATGTCGGCACCCCAATTGGTGGTTTGGTCCATAACGCCCACGACATCTATTGCTACGCCATTCTTCATCAGCATCACAGCATCGTTACCGTCGAAATCCATAGCGCCTCCAACTGTAATATTGGTCAGATTTGCAACAGCCGCGATACCAGGCGCAGGTCCCGTAAAAGTCGCAACCCAGGCCGAACCATGGGGTATAACTCCCGTTATAAGCATTTGGTCAAATGCTCCCGTCCCATCTTGCTGTTTCCTTAAACGATAACCACCTGTGGCTAAATTAATAGCCGCACCGGTGCCGTTGTATATTTCAATTGCCTTATAACCGGGGCCTCCTTCTACATACTCCGATATGATTAAATCGGATGCAAATATTGGGTCACCAAATGTGGGCGATGTGCTTACATCAAGCCTGTAGCTCGTCGCGGCAGGAACGGGTTCCCAGTTTGCGATAAATGAATCTGCTGTGATTGCCGTTCCCGCAAGCGGTGTGGGCGGGTCGGTAATTTGGGCTTGCGAAGCCGTCGAGAACAAAACCAGGAAAGCCGCCATGGCTTGTAACGCTGGTCGTCGTAAAGTTGTTTTCATGTTGAATAATTAGTAGGTTAAGCCATAAAATTAACAAATTACCTCTTACATTATTCATTGTAAAGTAAGTTTTCGATGAACCGCACAATCATTTTTAAATCATGGCATTTCATCGATAAATAGGAAGAAAACTGGAATACTAAGCAGTACAGTTGGGAAGATTGTGACGATCGGACTGTTTTCAAAAACTGGGATAATCCTTAATCTGTGTTTGAAGAAATCAGCACAGTAAAATCATTGGTAATGCAGGAATGTTTTCAGGATTAAACAAGAAAAGCCCATTTCGGTTGAGGCGGGTTTTCTTTTGTTGATCCCGGCATACAACAATCGACATTAATCAAATACCGCTCATTCTTAATGTTCTGGTAAGAATGCCAACCGGTTTTATTTGTATGTTTGCGCATGGAATTATTTTGCGCTGTATAGTTTTTCGGGATAATTGAAGATTGAAACTTGCGATACTACCAACGAAGTTTTGAAAAAGCGACAACACTGCCGCGACGATTACAAATGCCGCAGATGGTAGGTAAGTCAGATTGATCTAAGCAAATTATTTGAAGTATTCGCCCAGATGATTAAACAGAGCGCAGCAGTTGCGGAAATAAGCCGAATGTTGTTAAAAAACCACCATTGATCACGCAGTTTCTGCCAGTTTTCAGGAATATTTTGCAAGTTCCATGTCATAACGATATTGTTTATGGGAACGTTGCCAAAGGCAGAAATAATTGTATTTAAGATTATGAAAATTGCCGCCAGCAATAAAATCATGCGAAGATTCCTGTTCTTTTCAAGATAAACTGAAACCAGCGTCAGTATTATAATAATGGGCGCAAGCGGTATCATCAGTTTACCAAGCCCTTCAAGCAGCAGTTGTTGGCGCGACAAATAAGTTGCATAATTGCATCCTGTAGGATTAAAAGTAATGCGGACGAAAATTAATGTTCCCACAATGATTGCCGCGACGAGAATATTCAGAAATCCTATTGTAAATTTTAATTTCATGATGCTTGTAGTTCTAATTTGCTGTTGCGCAGCCTGTGGTAATAAATGTATGAGATCACAAGATTCAGCAGAAAAAATATTGGATCGAGAGAAACCAATCCATCACCACTGCTAAAATGTGCAATAATTGCTGAAACCAAGACTATCGCAAAGCCATGGTAGATGAATTCCCGCAATCGGTGGGGAACTCCGGGAATTATAAATAACAGCCCGCCCGTTATCTTGGCGGCAGAAAGTTCTATACGGAAATAATCGGGAAAACCAAGATGTGCAAAAGCTTCGGTAGCACTGTCGCTGACAGCAAAAAACAGCCCGCTTGCAAGCATAACCAATGCGACGAGTGCGGAAGTAATCCAATAAATAATTTTGTTTTTTTTCATGGCCTTCATTAAATTGAAATACAAAATTGGCCAAAAAAGGATAGGTGAACTGTGACAATTGTCACATAATGACTATTGTTTCACTTTCTGATTTCTTATCCTGCTTAATGTTTCGCGGGTTACTCCCAGATATGACGAAAGCAAAGTAAGCGGAACGCGCTGAAGTATTTGCGGCTCTTGTGATTCAAGGTATTCATAACGCTGCCTCGCTGTGAGCAATCTGTATAATGCTATTTGGCTTTCCTGTTTTGCTGCGATGAGCTGCAGGTTAAGTTTGCCTGCCTTTTCAATTTCGGGTGTCGCTGCATCCAAAATATCATCCTTATCAAACCTGTATGCAACAACTGGTTCGCACGCCTGGATAGCAAATGATGACTTGCGATTTCTCACATAACCATTGATGTTTGTGGCTATTTCATTTTCAAAATAGAAATTCGTGTTGATCTCGATTCCTTCCTGAATATGAAATGCCCGACAGTAACCTTTGCTGATAAAGAACAGGCTTTGACAGTCTTTATTTTCAGATACCAGGTATTCGCCTTTTTTAAAATTGCATCTGGTGGTAAATGATTGTAAAACGTTCCAGCTTTCTTCTGAAAAATCAGTCAGTGTGCGCAAATGAATTAAAAGATCCTGCATGGGTTTTTAATAAAGACGTTATGACACAAAATTACTAATTCTCAGTGAGTGAGAGAAGTTAATGTATCCTAATCTTTCAAATCAGCTTGCGGAATTATGTGGTGTTGCATATGCTAACGCCGCGACGAACGCCGCAGAAAGGCGCATTTTTAGGAACAAACTTTCAAGTTAAAAAAAAGTCAAACTAATTGTTAATATGAAAAAGGAAACGCTCTTTTTTGTAGTGTCTTGCTATTTTCAAGTTTGCTTCTGCCAATTTCAATGTCTGCTCAGGACATTCTTTGGGAAAAATCATATGGTGGCCGTCATGCAGAATTCTTAATGGATGTAGTTCCTACGCCCGATGGGGATTACTCCGATGCTTCGTTACAATATTAAACAGGCTATTTTCCCAAAAGCTTCTCTAAATAAATAACTTTATCTTTCTCAGCTTCCAACAATCGTTCATATAACTTTTTATTTTCCTCATATGACTCAACTAACTTATCCAAAGGATTAAATGTGCAGGAATTTGAGAACGCTCCGGTACTATTACTTAAGGCGCTATCATTAAAAGTATTAAAATAATTGATCACACCCTCATCACTAAAATTTTTAATAGCCTCAGCACTGACTTCCAATGCCTCGGCAACCTTAAGCAGCAACTTCTCATCAATTTCGGCACTGTTCTCGATATTGCTCACACTCTGCTGGCTAATGCCCAGTGCCTGTGCCAAAGCTTCCTGCTTCATCCCGCGCAGTTCACGAATACGGCTGATCTTTCTTCCAATGTGGTCTGGTTTCGTTGTAGTGCTCATAGGTAAAGGTATTAAAAGTGCATATAAGTTTTTTTGGTAAAGTACCGCAAGGCAGTTTCAAAAGCCCTGCCACACAAAAATAACCAATTTAACAACAGTCGGGCAGCACAGCCCCAAAATGTTTCAACATCTTTACCAATCCCATACTGCAATTTACAAATTACACCACCGGCCAAACCACATCCAGCCCAATCCCCAAAAGGCACAAGCCCAACCAAGCCAAAAAAACAAATCCCCAAATCTACCCAAAATTTCTCGATACAATCCCGCCCGCTCCGCAGCGGAATCACTCGAAGTGACGTACCTGACCAAAACCGTCCTTCATCGAATTAACGTTCCAATCCCAAGCGATATCCAAAACCACAGCCAATCCCAAAAGTTCCCCGTGATGCAGGGAATTTAAAATGTGCCTTGACTTTTTGTTTCTTTTGTGTCAAGACAAATCGAAGATTCAGCGAACACCACAAAAAATGTAATTGTGGTGAGCTAAAAGAAAAGAATAAGGATCTACCCATAGTTATTCTAGCACGAGTCACAGGACGAGCATCCTGCATAGATGGTGTATGGATGATGTATGGATAGTGTATGGCTAAATGCTATGTAAGTGTATGAAATAAGTATGAAATGCCCTTTTTTTCAAATGGGCACAGACTTGCTGTCCAAGCTTCTTATTTCTTATCGACTAATAATCCAATATTTAGGACGGGACATATTCATTATTGCTTCGATAATACTCCATAGATACTCCTATGATAAGCCATAGATAGTTCATTAGAAGCCCATAGTTCATTATGTAAAATAGGATGGGATTTTCGAAAGTATACATATCTCAGGACGATATCAGCAAAAGCATCACTTCCAGCATCTACAACCACTTAAACCTTCCGGCCGAAATTGATTTTGAGGGCTTAAAAAATTATCTATAAAATTATTGCTTTAGTTCTGCACGGAATTATGTTTTGATTTGTTTGTGGGCACGGATTGCAAATCCGCGCCATCGGGTTTTCTGCGACAGGCATCTTTTTCCGTTGAAAACAGATTGAACCATATTTGTTGCACAGAGTACTTAGTTATCTGCTATTTTCTCGCAACTCAAGTTCTATAGTAGTTGACAAGAACTAATCATTTTATATTCTAAAAAAAAACAGCTTTAACATAAATGTTGAAGCTGTTAAATATAGTTTACAAAATTATTTAATCCACGCTATAAATCTTCTTTGAAGTTGAAATTATAAAATCAAGTGACCTTCTTCCAGAACCTTCAATTAAAAGAAAAAGGCAAATGAGTATTTGTGCATAATCTGAACGTATTTCGTGTAAAACCGCCCAAATTCCCATTTTTGGTGGTGCGGGAGGCATTGGTAACGGACTGGTACCATAATACAAAGCAATTTTTGTTGAAAACACAGCCACAATCATCTGAATAATAAAATAGAAAGCAGTAATTCTTGTTAAAAGCCCAAAAATCAAAAGTAAACCGCCAATAATTTCACCAACAGCAACAAAATGTGCTAAAGTTTCAGGCATTGGAAACCCAAGTTTTGTAAACCTGCCAACACCTTGATTTGGGTAAACAAATTTTAAAATGCCTTCCCAAAAGAAAACTCCACCAACCATAAGGCGAAGAATTAAAATACTGGACTGTCCTGTTACAGGAGGATTGACAAACCAATCGATAATTTTTTTCATTTTCATTTTTTTAATTAATAATGATACAATGTTAGAGTTACTAATTTAGTTGTTAAAATAATTTACAGCATCCAATGTTTTTACTTGATTAAGTATTGGTTTATCAAGTAAAACCCTTGTGTAATGTAATAAAAGACGCAATTAATATGGTGTTTTATTATCTTTGTAAGAAAAAAATTGAAGCTCAAAACCCTTATATATCATTCTCTTTTTTGGTTAGGTATCTATCTTTTGTGGATTGTTGTTTTCCGAAGTTATCAAGTTGCACTGACCAAAACAATGACTATTGAATTTTGCTATTTAATTTTTATCACAGCAGATTATTATGCCATTAGTAATTTTATAATCCCACAGTTTTTACTTAAAAAAAGATATATTCTTTTCATTTTATTTACCGTACTAATTATTGTTTTCTCGGCATTTTTTAGGACTTTAGTGGCAGTAGAAATGAATTTGAACTATTTTCATCCAACATTATTTATTGATTTTGGCACGTTATATTTTAATTCAATACTCAATATTTCTCTTTGGGTATTGTTAATTACCATTGGAAAAATGTTGATTGACAAGATGCAATCCCAACAACAATTGGAGTTGTTGGAAAAAGAAGGCATAAAAAACGAATTGGATTATTTGAAAGCGCAAATTAATCCACACGCACTTTTTAATTCATTGAATACCATTTACGGACATATAGACAAGAACAATCAAGTTGCCAGAAACATTCTTTTGCAGTTTTCAGAATTACTGCGATACCAACTTTATGATTGTGGTGCGGAAAAGGTAAGTTTAAAAAAAGAAATAGATTATTTGCAAAATTATATTGCCTTTCAGCGTTTGAGAAAAGAAGACAGATTGATTGTAGTTTTTGAAATTGAAAACGAGGAAACAGATTTGAAAATCGCTCCACTTTTATTAGTAGTTCTAATAGAAAATGCATTTAAATTTGTTAGTGATTTTTCTGAAAAAGAAAACAAAATCAGTATCAAAATACATACAAAAAGCAATGTTTTGTACAGTTCATTTTATAATACAACAGAGTTGCAACAAACGTCAAACCTTGAAAATTCTAAAGGAATTGGCATTGTAAATTTAAAACGGAGATTAGAATTATTGTATCCTAAAAAGTACGAGCTTATAACAAAAAATGAATGTAATTTTTATGAAACGAATTTAAAAATTGATTTAGCATGAAATTAAAATGTATTCTAATTGATGATGAGCCTATCGCAAGAAAGATTTTGCAGGAATTCATTAAAGAAATTGATTTTTTAGAATTGGTAGGGCAAGCTGAAAACCCTTTAAAATCATTACCATTACTGAATAATAACGAAATTGACATTATATTTTTAGATATTAATATGCCAAAAATTAATGGTATTGATTTTTTGAAAAACGTAAATATAAACGCCTCTATTATAATGACAACAGCCTATGCAGAATACGCTGTTGAAGCATACGGATTGGATGTTTTGGATTATTTGGTAAAACCAATTGCTTTTGACAGATTTTTAAAATCGTGTAGCAAGGCAAAAGCACTCAGAGAATTAAATAGGCCTGCCGAAAAGCAATCGGTTAAGATTGAGGATCATTTTTTTATAAAATGTAATAATCAAATCGAGAAAGTTTTTTACACCGATTTAGTTTACGCAGAAGCGATGTTGAATTATGTGATGCTCTATACCAATTCAAAAAAAATGATGGTTTATATGACTATAAAAAGTTTGGAAGAACAATTGCCAACCCATATTTTTATCAAAGTTCATAAATCGTATATTGTCAATATTGATAAAGTTAAAAGTATTGAAGGAAACATTTTAGACATTGGAAATGAGAAAATTACTATTAGCCAAAACTTGAGAGAAAAGGTTATAAACGAAATAGTAAAAGACAAAATGATAAAACGGTAAAAAAGCAGCACATAACAGCAGTTTGGCAATATGGCGGGTTTTAGGCTTAATTTCAAGTTAGTGTTGTATTTGAAAATTAGTGTTTAACCGAAAGTTTCGGCTTCCTTAATCCCCATATAGCCAAGCAAAACGTTGCGACATGCACGAGTAACCGTAATTTAACCCGAAAAAATGAATACAAATTTATCAAGTTCAAAACCACATTATCAAATTTTAGATGGCTTAAGAGGTGTCGCTTCGATTATGGTAGTTGCCTTTCATATATTCGAAGCAAGCGCTACCAGCCATTTAGACCAAATAATTAATCACGGTTATTTGGCTGTGGATTTCTTTTTTTTACTTTCTGGTTTTGTTATAGGTAATGCTTATGATGATCGTTGGAACACTATGAGTATTAGAGATTTTTTTAAGAGACGATTGACCAGGCTTCAACCAATGGTTATAATGGGTATGATAATCGGCGCAATTTGTTTTTATTTTCAAGATTCAGTTTTGTGGCCGACGATTCACGAAGTTCCTGTTTGGAAAATGTTATTGGTGATGCTGGTTGGTTTCACATTGATTCCTTTACCAACGTCGATGGACATCAGAGGCTGGACGGAAATGCATCCATTGAACGGTCCGGGCTGGTCTTTGTTTTATGAATACGTTGCGAATATTCTTTATGCATTGTTTATTAGAAAATTTTCGAAAACATTACTTTCAATACTCGTTTTCTTATCAGCTATCGCTTTAATTCATTTAGCGTTAACAAGTCCTAATGGCGATATAATTGGTGGTTGGTCGCTTAATCCGGAACAAATGCACATTGGTTTTGCAAGAGTAATGTATCCGTTCTTTGGTGGATTGTTACTCTTTCGAATTAGTAAATTAATCCAAGTAAAAAATGCATTTTTGCTTTGCAGCTTATTATTAATAATAGTCTTAGCAATGCCGAGAGTTGGCGGAAAGGAACACTTTTGGATGAATGGACTTTATGATTCTGTAATTGTTATTATAGCCTTCCCTTTAATCATATTTTTAGGCGCAAGCGGAAAAATCGAAAGCAGATTTTATTCGAAAGTTTGTAAATTTTGTGGAGACATTTCCTATCCAATTTACATTACGCATTATCCAATAATTTATATTTACACAGGTTGGGTAGCAACAAATAAAATCGAATTAAAAGAAGCTCTTCCAGCGGGCTTAATTGTCTTTATATCATGTATTGCAATTGGATACATGTCTTTAAGGTTTTACGATGAGCCAGTGAGAAAATGGTTAAAAAATAAGATGTCTAATATATAATTGCACGATCGCACAACAGCGGATCCTAATCGCTAGTTGCTGTAAGCCGCAACCGCTTGCATAATCGCTAACACCAAAACAATCAGCAACCACAAATTTGCAGATTTCATTAACTTTGAATTAAATTTAATTCTTGACATAACTATGTTTGAGCCACTCTTTAACTATCTTGAACTTTTTCAAAAAATACCTCAGGAAGACAAAGAAATCATTTGCCAAAAAAATCTGGAATATAGAAAAGTTAAGGAAGGCGAAGTTTTACTGCAAGAAGGAAAGTTGGCAAAAGAAATGTTTTTTATTTGTAAAGGCGTATTGAAAATTGTGAGTATTAATGACAAAGGAAACGAAGTAATCCATTTTTTTTTAAGTGAAAACAAATTTTGCACAATTTTGAAAAGCTTTACTGAGAGTATCCCATCGGCCGACCGTATTCAGGCAGCTTGTGATACCGAAATAATTATTTTTAAAAAAGACAAATTGCATTCATTGTACAACGCTTTACCTTATTTGGAAAAAGTGTTTGGCAATATTATCCAGCAAGCTTTGCTTAGCAAAATAGAATTACGCAACTCATACATTAGCGAAGATGCAACGAAACGCTATCAAAAATTTATTGTACAACAGTCCGACATTGCATTAAGGGTTTCACAAACGGATATAGCTTCTTATCTTGGCATCACAAAACAATCATTAAGCAGAATAAGAAAAAATATGCCCTGATTCGTTTTTTACCATTTGGTAAATACTTTCGATATCCGGCTTTCTACTTTTGTTCAACGAAAAATAATTTCGGGAACAATAAAAATGAAAGAAATGGAAAGTTTAAAAAGCAAAAAAGTAGTAATTATTGGCGGTAGTTCGGGCATTGGTTTGGCAACGGCAAAATCAGTCGCTTCAAAAGGAGGACTCATAATTATTGTTTCGAGTAATCAACAACGTATAAACAGAGCTTTGCAGGAATTACCTGCTGAAAGTATTGGTTACGCTATTGATGTGACAAATGAAGTGCAAGTCAAAAATCTTTTTGAACGGATTGGAGCATTCGACCATTTGGTTTTTACAGCAGGCGAAAACCTCATTCTTGGTAATGTAGCGGATACAACATTGGAAATGGCCCGAAACTATTTTAATATCCGTTATTGGGGAGCTTTTACAGCCGTAAAATATGCTGTGCCATTTATCAATACCACAGGCTCAATTGTATTAACAAGCGGCATCGCCAGCAACAGACCCAACAAAGGATGGGCATTGGGTGCAAGTATCTGTGCTGCAATGGAAGGTTTTACAAGAGCAATGGCAATGGAATTAGCACCTATAAGAGTGAATGTTGTTTCGCCGGGAGTAGTAAAAACTGAACTTTGGGGCGGAATGCCGGAAGGCGCCAGAGAAGCGATGTACACAAATATTGGAAACACATTGCCTGTAAAACGAGTTGGTGAAGCCGAAGACATAGCCAAAACATTTGTATACTTATTAGGACAACAATACGGCACAGGACAAACGCTTATCATTGATGGCGGTACTTCATTGGTATAACCAGTGTGCCTGAAAAATGGCACATAACAGCATAAACCTTATGGCTGGTTTTTAGTAGCTCGCGTTTTTCCTTTTTGAAGAATCCCTATCTTAGCGGAAAGAAGGCCTGCTTGCGAAACATTAGCGGCAAGTTTGCCGTGATGCATACACCAATAAATGAAAAAATGATAACAATTTCTAAACAGAACAAATATTTGACCCTCATCAATGTGTTCACGGTTGAACCGGTCAATCAGCAAAAACTTATTGATTTGCTAACTTTAGCAGCAAAAAGTAGTGTGCAAAACATAACAGGTTTTATCTCATCTGGTCTTCATCGTAGCCTGGATGGCACAAAAGTTACTATGTATGCCCAATGGCGAAGTATGGAAGACTACCAAAATATGCGAAATAATCCAACCGCTTCACCCTTTTTACAAGAAGCACTTGAAATCGCAAAATTTAATCCTGGAATGTATGAAGTCGTGGAGACATTTTTACCAGGCAATTAATAAATGAACCAAAAGTATTGTTGGGTTTGTTGGCGAATAATACTGACAAAAAAAATTAAGCTTTGGCAGAAAATGTACTTTTTTGCCGAAGCTTAATTTTTTTTGTCAGTGTTTCAAATGCCATACTTTATTTAACATTATCCTTACGAAACAATAATACTCAGGTGCCAATGAAATCATATTGCCAGTATATCTTTCATGAGTAAAAACAACACAAATACAAACCATGAAAAAAACACTACTGACATTATTTGGAATTGCAATTATGGCTACATCAGGGATGGCACAAACCAAAGGCCTTATCATTTCGGAAATCCTGACAAACCCCAACGGAAATGATTCTCCTTTGGAATATGTCGAGCTTTTGGCTACTACGAATATCAACTTCGCGACAACGCCCTATTCGGTTGTTTTTACAGACAACGGAACGGCCACTTCCAATGGCTGGAAAGCGGGCAGTTCAATCACCTATGCTTTTTTAATTAACAGTGGTTCAGTTGCAGCCGGACAGGTCGTTTATGTCGGCGGTTCTTCAATGGCTCCCCTGAGCCATAATGGTATCGGGCTCCGGACCAAGAATACAGGAAGTACGGCAGGTGATAGTTTTGGTTCCAAAAACAATGATGGCGTCTTAGGGAATGGCGGGGATAATGCAGATGGCGTAGGGGTGTTCAATGTGGCGGCTTCAGCTATTACTTCTTCTACTGTTCCTGTGGATGCAGTTTTCTTCGGGGATGACATGGGAAGTGCTTATAAAAGTTCGAGTTCGGGCTACCAGCTCCCGGTAAACGATAAATATTCAGGAGGCAAATTGTTGAATTCCTCTTACCTTGCCCCGGATCCTGGCAGCGACGAACTCGTAAAGGCCACATCAGGGACTTTTAATCCTGCTACCAACACATTTACTGTGGCGCGTACCTGGTCGAAAACCACAAGTGCTACCTATAATACTACTTCCATAACGCTTGCAGGAGGAACTACAGGAAATATTGCCCCAACCATAACACTAGCCGTGCCTTCGGTTTCGGGGAATGCCCCGGCAACTATTGGCCTGTCTGCAGTTGCGGCTGATGCTGACGGTACAATTTCTAAAGTAGAGTTCTTTAACGGCACTGCTTTGCTCGCCACCGTAACGACTGCTCCATACACTTACTCGTGGACAAATGTCGCAGCGGGAAATTACAGCATTACGGCTAAAGCAACGGACAATAACGGTTCGGTGACAGTTTCAACCGTCCAGGCCCTAACGGTAAATACAGCCGGGTCAACAAATGTTGCTCCTGCAATCACTCTTGCCATACCTTCGGTTTCAGGAAATGCCCCGGCAACGGTGGGTTTGTCTGCCACCGCCACAGATGCCGACGGTACGGTTTCCAAAGTGGAATTCTTTAACGGGTCTGTCATCCTGGCCAGCATAACGGCGTCGCCTTATACTTATTCCTGGACAAATGTTGGCGCAGGGAGTTATTCGATAACGGCAAAAGCAACTGATAATTCCGGTGCAGTGACGACGTCTTCCGTCAAAACGGTAAGCATAACCGGCGGGGTTAATATTGCCCCGACACTGACCTTCAATACGACCGCTTCCAAATATGTAAGCTTATCTTCGGCTTCAGGAAAAGTAGGCTGTGTCATGAATAATGATACCGACCCGTTTATCGTGTCCGGGCTTGATATCAACGTAGGCGATGAGGACCTGAATACTGTTGTTTTTTCCATGACCAGTTCTAAAACGAGTGTCGTGCCGAATGCCAATTTCACCATTACAGGTACCGGCACTGCACGCAAATTCAGGATTACCCCAACAGGTGTTGGTTATGCCACGCTGACTTTGAAAGTGACCGATGCACAGGGCCTGAATAAGTCCGTAACGGTGAACGTGGCTGTTTCTGCCGCGCTTGCCACGGCTTCGCTCAAAGATATTTACCATACGGGTGTTGCTGACGGATCAACTGCAGTTCCTGTGGACGCCGACTATATGTTTGTTGCAGATGATGAATCCAATGTCATCAAATTGTACAACAGGAACAACTCAGGGCTTTCGATTTACCAATTTGATGCAAACCCGTACCTGAACTTGGGCGGGACCGAAGTTGATATTGAAGGCTCATTCCGCAGCCCGACGAACCCTAACCGTATTTATTGGATTGGTTCGCTGAGCAATTCAAAATCAGGAGAGGCAAGAGCAGACAGGAACCGGATATTTGCCACGGATATTGTAGGAACAGGTGCCAATGCGACCTTGACATTTGTGGGCTATTACAGCAATCTCAGGAGCAAGCTGATTACCTGGGGCAACAACAACGGATATAATTTTACGGCAAAAGCTGCTGTAGGCATCATCCCGAAACGCATTGACGGATTCAATATCGAAGGGCTCGAAATAGGGCCAGACGGCACCACATTATACATTGGTTTCCGTGCGCCATATGTAGGAAGCGGAACAAACAAGGCGTTAATATGCCCACTGCAAAATTTCGAATCCTGGTTCGGGAACGGAAGCCCGGCTGCGAATCCTGTATTTGGAAGCCCGATAGAATTAAATTTAGGGAATCACGGTATCAGGAGCCTTGCAAAAAATGCAGCCAATAACTATGTGATCGTTGCCGGAAGTTATGCTGCTACCGGGACTTTCCAGCTGTATTCATGGAATGGCCAGCCGACTGCGTCACCGGTATTACTAAACGCGAACCTGACCAATCTTAAGCCAGAAGGTATTGTTGAAGTACCGGCAGATATTTCGGGCCCGTTTACACTGGACCTGGTTTCTGATCTGGGTGCCGATATCATCTATAATGACGGACTGGAAAATAAAGAAGTTGCCGAACCCAATCACCGAAAATTCCTGACATCAACGATTACTGTAAATACTGGCGGTGCTGCAAGATATACAGCAAACCAAACGAAAGAGCAAGACGCTGCGATTGCGAATCCTGTCCTATATCCAAATCCGTTCACGGCAACAGTAAGCATCAATTTTGATCAGGCCGTGCCAACTGCATTATCCATTTATAATGACAATGGCATCTTAATAAAAGAAATACATTCGCTTGCTAAAGGTGAAAATGTTTTAGATCTGAGCGGCCTTAAACCTGGCCTTTACCTTGTAAAGTATGAAGGCAGTAATATAACAACAAAACTGGTAAAACAGTAAGGAGTACCTTCCAATGTTCAAAATGAAGCCCCGGGATAATTTATCCCGGGGCTTTTCTACTATAAAATTCCGCTGTCCTGCTTATGGAACCTCCTTTAGGGTAAACTTTGTAAAAACAGGAAATTTTCGCATAAAAAAACCCGACACTAATGCCAGGTTTTTATCTGTAATATAATACTTAAAACCGGAATGTTATTTTTTAGCGTTCGCAGCCGCAACAATAACCTCGGCTACCGCTTTAGGCTGGGACATAAAAACGACATGGCTTCCTTTGATTTCCGTAACTTTAGTATTGGAACGTTTATACATGGCGCGCTGGATTGAAGGATTAATGCTTTTATCATCTGTGGCTACCACCGCATAGGCAGGTTTGTCCCTCCAGGCAGCTTTGGTGATTGGTGCTACAAATCCTTTGGCATAAAAAGCACCTTGTGAGGCATACATGAAATCAGCTTCGGCTTTGCTGATATCGGCACAAAAACCTGCATGGTATTTGGCCTGGTCATAGTAAACGATTCCTTTCGCATTGGGAGCCAACACCCCATTTTCAGGAGCCGGAGGCGCAGTCTGCAGCCATTGCAAGGCCGATTCGCCATTGTCGGGCTGGAAAGCCGCCACATAAACCAATGCCACTACATTTGGATGGTTGCCCGCTTCTGTAATGACGGCGCCGCCCCAGGAATGTCCAACCAGGATTGTTGGCCCGTCCTGGTTGTCAAGTACAACATTTGTAGCTGCCACGTCATCTTCAAGCGAAGTAAGTGGGTTTTGAACGATAGTGACATGATACCCTTTTTTGGTAAGTACTTCATAAAGCGCTCTCCAACCTGAGCCATCAGCGAAAGCCCCGTGTACCAATACTACATTTTTCACACCCGCAGCTACCGCCTGCGCATTGGAAGTTGTAGTTGCAAATAAGAAACTGAAAATTAGTGCTGCGGACATAAAAAAGTTTTTCATTTGTCCTTTTAAAGATGTTGTTTTCATTTTTTCTGATTTTAAGATATTAATAATTATTTAAATAAATGATTGTTAGATGATTAGAATTATAATTTAGGACGTTAAAGTTACGGATAAAGTGATTTCCGTATTCAGTAATTTTGATATCGGGCAGATTTGTTTGGCCTTCTGTGCAGTTTCGTTAAACTGATCTTCAGAAATCCCGGGAACTTTTCCGGTAAGTTCGAGTTGGATCAATGTAATGGTTCCGTCTTCGAGGGTCACTCTGGCTTCCGTGTCCAGATCTTCAGGGATAAATCCGGCTTCCGATAATAAGAAACTGAGCTGCATCGTGAAACAGCCAGAATGTGCCGCGGCGATTAATTCTTCGGGGTTTGTCCCGATGCCATCGGCAAAACGTGTTTTGAACGATAATTGGGCATTGTCTAAAGTCGTGCTTTGGGTGCTGATGGTTCCTTTGCCATCCATTCCGGTACCTTTCCAGTTTGCTTTTGCTTTTCTTGTAATTTCATGATCTTAAGTTTTAATGATTATTATTTTAAATTTCCAAACCGTTATTCCGATTTGATGGGACAAATTTATGGCGGGTATTTTCATAAATCAAATTGATAATTTTTTACCTTTATAAAATAAATTTATAATCATGACGATACAGCAATTAAAATATATCGTGGCATTGGATGAAGAGCGCCATTTTGCAAGGGCTGCCGAAGTGTGTATGGTAACACAGCCCGGGCTCACTATTCAGTTAAAAAATCTTGAGGAAGAAATCGGGATTAAAATTTTTGACAGGAACAAAGTGCCTTTGACGCCAACTTTGCTCGGAATTGAAATCATCAACCGTGCAAAAAAGATACTGCGCGAAGCGGATGATATCCGGGATTTTGTAATTAACGAGAAGAATTCACTCGAAGGCGAAGTTAAAGTAGGTGTTATCAGCACCTTATCGCCTTATCTGATCCCGTTGTTCATCAAGGCCATGAAAGCGGCTACGCCTAAAATGCAGTTTACGATTAAGGAAGCCTACACGGGACATCTTATTCAAGGCCTGGAGACGGGGGCAATAGACGTGGCCATCATGGCTACGCCAACAGGAAGCCCGCACCTGATTGAACATCCCGTGTTCAAAGAACCGTTCCTCGCTTATCTCAATGGAAGCCATCCGATGGCGGAGGCATTATTTTATGAAATGCAGCCGGGCGACAAAGCAGAATTGCTGCTGCTGCAAAATGAATACTGCTACAATGCGCAGCTGCTTGATATTTGCGGCATAAAGGACCCTGGCAAAATAAAGGAGCAGTTCTTTTATGATATCAATTCGATTGAGACGCTCAAGAATCTCGTGCGCGCCGAATTGGGATTTGCCATTCTTCCCGAGCTATCCATAATCAACGAAACCCATACGGGCTTGTTTAAGCCATTTAAGGAACCGAAACCCGTCAGGGAAATCAGCCTCGTGGTTTCAGATAGTTTTTCGAAAAAATTATTGCTCGAAAAAATGAATGAAGCCATCTGGAACTGTTTACCTGAATCGCTGCAGCAAAATTTTGCATATAGAAAAATAAGATGGAATGATTCCCCTTACTTTATCAAAGCCGTCAGTAAATTATAAAATTTATATCATTCTTCATTTTTATAAGCTTAAACAGGAAAGCCTGTTTCGGTTGAAGCGGGCTTTTTCTTTTGTTGATCCCGGCATACAACAATCGGCATTAATCAAATACCGCTCATTCTTAATGTTCTGGTAAGAATGCCAACCGGTTTTATTTGTATGTTTGCCCAAAACTAACATCTTCTGGGTGCAACCGGTCTAAGAATATTGAGCGGCTGTTCAGATTAATACCTTACGAAATGCAAAAATATATCAGGCTTATCCTTCTCGTTATTCTTTCGGGTTTTGGCGCAAACGGGTCATCCGCACAAACCACAATCCTCGATCAGACATTGCTTACCGAGGGAAGTTTCAATGCGTTTACAGCTTTCAGCGTTTCAGGTTCCCAGAGTTGGACTCTTAATTCCACGTATGGTGCTGTCGCCAGTGGATATGCGGCAGGACAAAATTTTGAAAACGAGGATTGGTTGGTCAGCCCAATAATGAATCTGACCCAAACAGACAATGTAAAACTCAGCTTTAAGCACACCCGCGGAAGTGCTGCTGTGATGAATGTAGGTGTGGCACAGGGCTGGTATACAGTTTTTGCCACGTCCAGCTTTACCGGTGATCCGGCAACAACGCAATGGATTGAACTGGAAGGACTCAATCAAAGCATTCCCGTAGCCTGGCAATATATTTCTTCAGGCGAGCTTGTTATACCGGAGGCTGCAAAATCAGAGAATTCACGCATTGCTTTCCGTTATATCAGCAGTGCAACGCAGAGCGCCTCATGGGAAATAAAAAATGTAAAAGTTACGGGTGAACCACAGCCGACGAACCCCAATGCGGGTGTTTTCAAGATTACAAACTGGAATACGGAATGGCTGGGTTGCACACAATTCGGGCCTGCCGACGAAAGCCTGCAAATTAATAATGTAGCTGCTGCCATGCTTTCAATGAATTCGGATATTTACTGCATCCAGGAGGTTTCCAACTCGGTTGCATATCCTTCCATCGCAACACTCGTATCGCTTTTGGGCAGCGATCAATGGGAAGGTAAAATGGTGCCTTCCAATACCGGCGATTGTGACCAGAGGCAGGGTATTATCTACAAAAAATCAAAAGTGCAATTTGTCAGTTCAGCACAATTAAGCAGCGGAAGTGCGGCACAAGGCAATTCCTATTACTACAACTGCGCAAGCGGGCGATACCCTGCGCTATATAATGTAAATCTTGTTTCCGGCAATACACTGGTTCCTTTGTCGCTCGTAAATATCCATGCTAAGGCAGAGGACGGCGATGCTATGAGCTACACGCGCAGGTTGGGCGCATCCCAGGCATTGAAAACGATTCTCGACGGGGCAGGTTACAATACAAAAAACCTCATACTCATTGGGGATTTCAACGATTATCTGATCGGGACATCGAGTAGTGCCTGCGCATGTACCGTTTCGCCGTATGAAAATTTTATGGATGATGAAAGCAATTATAACGGCGTTACCAAAAATATAACTGACGCGCATAGTTGGGAAACGCGCCCCATTATTGAAAACATGGTCATTTCCAACGAACTGTCCGGAAACTATATTTTAAACAGCGCCGCTCAGGAAGTGGCGGTTTCCCAGGATATTGGCAATTATTTTAATACGACTTCCGACCATTTGCCTGTAAGCGCTACGTTCCAATTTTCGGTGCTCGGAAATCAGGAATATGCATACACACGCGGAAGCTCGTGGTCAATTTATCCCAATCCTGTAAAAGCGGAATTGAAATTTGATACGGCGGGGTTAGAAAATGATGCAACTACAGCAATATACGATCTGACGGGCAGACAAATGGGCTGTGAGAAAATGAATGCAAATACGATTAGCGTGACCACTTTACCCGCGGGAATTTATATTTTGAAGGCGGGTAACAGATGCGGAAAATTCGTGAAAGAATAAATGAAAGATTGCGCGAGAATTTTTTAGTCATACATAACCGGCAAAAGTCGAAGGAACGTTGGCCACCAATGGTTAAGTTTTCAGTTTAAGAAAAATTAGCAATATCGCTTCTCGCCCGGTGCACAACTAACAATAACAATTGTCTCTTACCGTCCCTTCTTATACCCAAATCATTAACCTCCCAAACAAAATATAATCCACTTAAATATTTATTGCGAATCGCTATATTTACAAAACAATATAACAACCAAAATACATTACAGTGGAAACAACAACAAATCAGGTGCTTGATATCAAAGGGCTTAACGTCGTTTACGGTGCCAATCATGCTGTCAAAGACGTTTCGTTCTTCGTGAAGTCGGGCGAAATATTTGGACTTCTGGGTCCGAACGGCGCCGGGAAAACCAGTACGTTAAGCGCCGTTGAAGGACTCATTAAATTCAACTCCGGCACCATTACCGTTGCAGGAAACAACGTCATCGAAAAGCCACTTTATGCACGTGCAGTCATGGGGGTGCAATTGCAGGCAACAAGCTTCCAGACTGAATTGAAGGTTCCCGAAATACTACAGCTTTATGCAGGGATTTATGGTGTCAATCTTACCAAAGAAATGACGGCTAATCTATTAAAGGAAATCAACCTTACCGATGCTGCCAACAAACGTTACGGGCAGCTCAGCGGCGGGCAGCAGCAAAGGGTTTCGCTTGCGATTGCCACGATTCATGATCCGCGGCTTGTGCTGCTTGACGAACCCACTACAGGGCTTGATCCGCAGTCGCGCCGCCAGCTCTGGGAACGCATCGAAGCCATACGCGAAAAAGGAAATGCCGTCGTGCTCACCACGCACTCTATGGAAGAAGCCAAAGCGGTATGCGACCGTATCGGGATTATCGATCACGGTAAGATCATCGCCATCGACACCCCACAGGCGCTTATCAGCAAATACAGCAGCGATCCCGAAGTGATTGCCATTTCACGCCGCGGCAAAGTGACGCTCGAAGATGTTTTTATTGCACTAACAGGACGTGAAGTCCGCTCAGAATAACGATATGAAAGTAACAGTTCCAAAAACAGCAACGACACTCAAAGCGCTATTGCGCGCCGACCTGACCACACAATGGCGCAACAGGAAAGCACTGTTTATGGTCGTTTTAGTGCCTGTGATTATCTTAATTTCGTGGAAAGGGCTTATCGCCCAGATCGGCGGCCCATTTGTATTATCGACGTGCATAACGCTCGGGCTCATATCCAACGGACTTATGGGTTACTCCAATTCGGTAGCACGTGACCGCGAGAAAGGTGTTTTTCAGCGCCTGCGTGTGGCGCCACTTCCAAACTGGAGCATTATGGGAAGCCGGATTATCATCCAGCTCATGATTATCGTTGGGCTAACCATCATCATTTTCATTGCAGGCAAAGAATTCGACGGTATTACGCTGAAACCGTTAGGCTATTTTCTCGCGTTGGTGTGTGCCATTGCCGGCGGATCGGTATATCTTGGTCTTGGCCAGGCTATAGTCGGGCGTATTAAAAACCCAGAAACGGTAAACTCAACGGTAAGGCTCGTCTATTTCCTTTTTATCATGATCGGGATGTTTGGTGATTTGGGAATGCTTGGCGCCCAGCTCAAAGAAGTCGTTCACTATTCGCCTTACGGTGCCGTAAAAACGATTGTCGCCATGAGTATGGAGCCATCAAAATGGACCAGCGATACGACACTGCTGTTGGCATTGACATTTGGTTACAGCATTGTCTTTTGCACTTTAGGGATCAAATGGTTTAAGTGGAAATAGGGTAACTATATACAAGTTTTTCTGGAAGAAAAACGTCAAGGCGGATACAGAATACACCGTTTCGGGATTTTCTTTACCGACCCTGAAAATGTTTTGGGTAAAGTGATTGCGTGTCCGGGCGGCTTCGCAGGACACCAAACAACAGCACGCGTCGGCGCTGCTTTGGCGGAACGGGATTTTGCTTAAAATACCCTTTTGATACACTCTGCATACAGTATCTATACCGTATCTATGCTTTATCTATCCAGTATCCCTACACTATCACTGCCGGGTCTTTGCCGTTGCGTTTAACCCGGATACAATGGTCTTTGACTATGAACGGGACCACTGTGGCTGCGCTGTTTGGCTGATACTGTATTGCTAATTTAAATATAATTTTTGGAAGTTGCAAAAAATATTTTCGGGCGGGTGGTTCGTTGGGTGGATGTGTCGTTTTTATTGGGCACTTAGTGGTACTATATGCTTATTTTGGGGATGGTTTTTGGGCGGGAGTTGGGTTTGTTTTTCTTTAATCCAATTTGTTTTGTATGCAAAGCATATGTTATCTAAAATAAATCCCTAGTTTTGGCAAAAAATTAACAAAAGCAAATACGACTTCAACTTTTGTTTCAAAATACCAATCGTTTGCCAGGACCGTTGGTTGC
>Ga0193717_1000372_pt1 | contig 31675 bp, 20 predicted proteins | sample U2c2metaG_FD_145900 | JGI IMG/M metagenome (GOLD analysis project Ga0193717, IMG submission 145900) | Soil microbial communities from a riparian zone of the East river system, Colorado, United States - U2c2 | ecosystem: Environmental > Terrestrial > Soil > Riparian zone | place: USA: East River... | reverse complement strand
ATGCTGTCCGATTCTTAGTTGCCAGAGGCTCAAAGCTAGTCTTGCGACCGCCGATCGCCGGCAGCAAAGAATCGGACAGCATAGAGGACCATACCCGCGACCAGGATGAACCCCGCCGTCCGCATCTCCTTCAGGAAGTTCGACCGCGAGAAGAGAATGAAGAGAAACCCGCCAAGGGCAAGAAATACCGGCAGCGGATATAACGGCATACGAAATCCACGCAACTTCCGCTGTCGCCGATGTTTCGGCAGTAGAACCGCCGTACCCTGCAGCAGAAACTGAAACAGGATGCGAACCACGACCAGCGTTGTAATCACCTCTTGCAGGCGGAAGATGCAGCACACCAGCGTCATCCCGCCAAGAGTAAGCAGCGAGTGCTGTGGAATCCGATGCTTGGGATGAATCGCGCCGAACCACGCCGGAAAGTTGCCATCCCGCGCCGCAGCGAAGGGAATCCGCGAATATCCAAGCAGCAGCCCGAACACCGAAGAAAGCGCCGCAAACGAGATCAGCAGGACGATGACCCCGGCAGCCGAGTGGCCATATATCCGCTCCATAAAGACGGCTATCGTGAACATCCGCGCATGGCTATCGGTGTCCTGCGCCAACTCCTGCCACGGAAGCACGCCGAGAACGCTGATGTTCATCAGCAGGTAGAGCGTGGCCACAATCGCGATCGCGCCCAGCACCGCTCTCGGAATCGTCCGTTGCGGATCGCGAACCTCAGCACCGAGGAAGCACACGTTGTAGTAGCCCCAATAATCATAGGCCGAGATCAACATGCCCGCCCCCAGCCCAATGAAGAACGCACCGTTTAGATGAAAGGCTCCAGCAGGAAAATCAAAGGCCTGGTGAACATTGAAGTGCGTAAATCCGGCGACAATGACGAACACGAGCGTGAGCCCAACCAGAAGACCAAGCCAACGCACGATACGGTCGATAGCCAGGATACTGCGATACAGAAGGGCCAGCGCAATAACACACGCGCCCATCGCAATCAGGGTCTGCCCGCTCAGCACAATGGGAACGCCAAGCAAATGGGTAGAGGCGAAGGGTCGCGCTGCGTTCGGGAAGAAGAAGGAGAGGTACTGCGAGAAGCCGATACAGCCGGAGGCAATCGAAAGCGGCGCACTGAATAGCACCTGCCACGCATAGAGGAAGGAGAAGGCTCGGCCGAGCTTGCGCTCGCCATAGAGATGTTTCAGATACGCATACGATCCCCCCGCCTCAGGGTACGCAGTTCCCAGCTCGCTCCATATCAGGCCATCGCACATCGAGAGCAGCGCGCCTAGCAGCCAGCCTAGCATGGCCTGAGGACCGCCCATCGCCCCTACAATTAATGGCAAGGTAATGAAGGGGCCGACGCCCACCATATCGATGACGTTCAGTCCAAGCGCAGAGGTGGTCGAGAGTCCACGCTGAAGCTCCGCTTTGGGCTCGGGACGTGAGGCAAGCGGTAGGCGTTTAGTTTCCATGGTTGCGCTCAAGCAGTGCGTCACTCTCTTGTCGCATCATGGTGCGCGTATTCGCGCGGCGAGACTCCGTGTCTAAGAGCCACCGTTCATCTGCAGCAAGCTGCTCCTTGGCCCGAAGAATCTCAGGATCGAGCGCCTCGCTGGCCGGTCCTCCTGGGATGCGGCGAACCGCGACAAAGTTCCGCGCGCTAAGTGAAGCCCGGATTTCTTCACGTGTAATCGCAGTGGCCCTCTGGGTAATCGATGGCAACTCACGCTCGATGATATTGGTCATAGCCTCCGCATCATAGCCGCTCTTCAGTTCTTTCACCGCTCTACTGACAACCGTATGCGCCGCATGGAAGCTGATCCCGGTCGTGCGCACCAGCGTATCGGCCAGCTCCGTCACCGGAAGGAAGTTTCCATCCGCAGCCACGGCCATACGAGATGTATTGAACTCGGCATCGTCGAGAACCCCCGTGAGCAGACGAAGACTGCGCTTTCCATCGTCAAACGCCGCATAGACGAGCGGCTGCAGATCGTCCTCGGCATCGTTCATATCGGCAAAAGGTGTGTTGTGCAGGCAGCCAAGGATACTCTGAGCCTGCATGAGTGCCCTGCTTGCGAGGATGCGAACATGCTCCAGTGGAACCGGATTGCGCTTCTGCGGCATGATGCTGCTGATCTGCACATACGCATCGCTGAGCCGCAGGTAGTTGAACTCCACCGTGCTCCAAAGAAGGAGGTCCTGCGCAAAACGTCCCAGACTAAGCATGGAAGTAGCAAGCACCGTGCAGCTTTCGGCAAGATAGTCTACCGCCGCTATCGCTCCGTAGGAGTTTACTTGCAGCCCCTCGAAGCCGAGCATCTTCTCCGTGAAGTGCCGGTCAATCGGAAAGCCTGTCGTCGTGATGGCGCAGGCTCCAAGAGGGCAACGATTCACCCGGGCATACGCCCCCTGAATGCGCTCCGCGTCGCGCTCTAGAATCTCAACAAACGCCATCAGGTAGTGGCCCAGTGTAGTAGGTTGCGCGGGCTGGTTATGCGTATAGGCCGGCATCAGTGCGGCGCGATGCTCCCATGCCAGGTCTAACAACCGACGGCGAAGCTGCAGGGTCGCTGCCAGCATCTGAGTCAACCGGTCGCGCACGATCATGCGATACATGGTCAGGTCAATGTCATTGCGGCTGCGGGCGGTGTGCATCTTGCCGGCAACCTCATCGCCGCAAGCGGCGGCAAACTTCTGTTCCAAGTAGAAAAACAGATCCTCAAACGTCCCGTCGTACTGCTTGGACCGAACCTCCGCGACATCCAATTTGTCGAGCGCATCGATGCACTGTGCGGCTTCAGCCTCGAGCATAATGCCCTGTCGAGTCAGCATCAGCGTGTGTGCATACTCGATCTCCAGCAGCGGATCGAGGAAGTACTGCTTTGCATCTGCAAAGACCTGCGCGAGAACGGTGTCGCGATAGATCGGTGCGGGAAATACGCCCTTCGATTGCATGAGTTTTACCCTTTTACCTTTGTAGCTTCAGACAAAAAAATAGGTGGCGCAAACCCACTGCGGGTCTACGCCACCTATAAAACTACCAGCGAGCCGCAACACCCCATTGCACAATGCGCGCTTCAAGCACCGAACTGCGAACCACCGTTGGTGCACCGTTAGGCAGACCGGTAGCAAATACAGGCTGCGTAGTGGCAATGCCCGTCACGTTAGTGTGATTAAAGATATTGTTCGCTTCTAACAGAAATGATGTAGAAAGACGGTCGAACAACTTCGGGAAGGTGCGAGTGTAACGTCCATCGAACTGGTAGACACTCGGCGACCGAACGGTGTTGCGACCCACGAAGGCGGGACGCGCGACCGAAGCGGTAGAAGCATCACCGTTGATGTTGGAGCCGGTGAAAATGCTGGCCTGATCGCCCGAAGACACATTGGCGAGCAGGGCAATCATGTTGTGGTTGGCAACTTCTTTGATGAAGCGATTCTGAAACGTGAAGGTTGGTTCGATCACGGCCGTCATGTTGAACGCATGAGGATGGTTCACGGAGCTATTGCCACGATCGCGTTTCTTGTTGGTTGTGTCTTCGATTACAGATGCAGAAGGCGCGAACTCGAATGTATTCACTTCCGGAGCATCCGAAATCGTGTGGGACCAGGTGTAGTTTGCATTCAGCTGAATGCCACGGGTCAGTGAGCGTGTGTAGTTGACGAGCAACGCATCGAAGCTCGAGTTCGCACCCGATTCGACCTGATTGATCTGGTTGAACCTTGGATCCATGCGAGTTGTTGCGTTGGCAGTATTGTTGAAGATTGGCCGACCATCCGCAAGCGTTCCGATGGGGTTGATGAGATTGATATTGTGCTGATACTGCAGATTGCGCCCGTTGGCCATAACGTATCCAATCATCAGCGTGTCAGCTCTGCTAAGCTCCTGCGAGAGCTGTGCCGTTGCATTCCAGGTGTACTCGTTCTTGAAATTAGGCGAGATGGTCGTGACGTTCTGCTGCGCAACTACCCCCGTCGATGACGGGATGTTTGGGAAAACAGGCGATCCAGGTGGGATCGTCTTTACACCCGCGGCATTGCGGGTAATCGTGTAAGTATAGGCTGAGGTGCGGTTTGAACCGTCGAGATTCAGCGCGTTAAACCAGAGGTTCGTCGGTACAGACTGGTAGAACATGCCGACAGAAGCCTTGACCACCGTCTTATCCGTGGCACGGTAGGTAAAACCCACGCGTGGCGCAAAGTTCGTGTTGGGTACATTGAACTTGCGGGAGTTCACGAACGGAGCGTTGGGATTGGCATTTGGAGACTGGAAGCGGTCATACCGGCCTCCGTAGATCAAAAGGAGACGACGCGAGAGCTGCCATTGGTCCTGAGCATAGAAGCCGAGAGACTGAGAGGCATACCCAAGGCCATTAACGTCCGTCTGGCTCGAAAAGGTCGTGTACGCATATGGATCCGTGCCGTTCTTCGCTGCGAGATAGTTCGCGACAGCATCCGTTGTGGTCGTTACCGATAGACCTGTAATTGGATCTGTTGTCGTCGCCGTCGTTTGGTTGAATGTATAGGTATTGAAGCTGATGAGACGCTGACGGTTGATCAACTTCGCCAGACTGAAGCCGGTCTTGATCGTATGCGCACCGTGGATGAAGGTGATGTTGTCGCTTCCGCTTGGAACCTTGTCCGTGTACTGGTCGCCGCCGTTGCTAGAAGCGCCAATATTGGCCGCGCCAGTAATGACGATGGCTGCGCCGGTACCACCCTGCGGTCCGGGAAAATGAGAGTTGTTACGGAAGGGCCAGGAGAAGCGAAGCTCGTTCAACAGATGATCGTTGACTGTTGTGACAAGCTGGGTGCCGATAACGTGCGCACGGTCGAGAAAGTCGACGCCCGTGCTGCGGGTGTTCAATCCGCCGACCTGAGTGTTGAAGGGAAAGTCATTCTTGAAGTAGTTGTAGCGCACAAACATGGAGTTCTTGCGATTGATGTTCCAGTCGACGCGGCCAAGCGTAAATGTGCCGTGCAGAAGCCCAGGAGCTGCGGCAACATCGGTTGGGGTCAGACCCAGCCGGGCAATATTGGCTGCGGTAATGGTAACCGGAGCCGGCGAGCCGCGCGTTACCTTCTCATAAGAGCCAAAGAAGAACAGCTTGTCTTTGATAATGCGGCCACCAAGGTTGGCCGAATAGTCTTCGAGCTCGAGGTTCACCTTTGGCAAAGCCTTGTTCGCGAAGAAAGGATAAGCAGTCGCATCTTGCCAGCGCTGGATGTACTGGAACAGTCCGTGATAGCTATTGGTGCCGTTGTTGGAGATAACGTTGAAGACGTTCCCTGAGGTCCAGCCGAATTCCGGCGCAAAGCTGTTCGCAACAGTCTGCACTTCTTTCACGAAGATGGTGCCAATTGGAAATAAGCGGAGGCCGATACGGTCGCTCTGCGTGTTCACCATGCCGTCCATCTGGTAGTTGATGCGGTCCAAAAGGCCGTTCGTATTGATGGTGCGTGGGATCCCAAGCTCCGGATTGGGGTGGCCGCTGACACCAGGCTGGAACAGGATGAAGTTATATGGGTTACGCGACGTCAACGGAAGGTTCTCCACCTCGCGCGAGTCCAGCGTGCGCTGCACATTCAGCGTCGAAGGATCGATATTCGAGATCGTGGCAGACACATCCACCTGAGCTGTCGCGCTTCCCACTGTCATGGCCGCATCCAGTACGACGTCTTTACCCGCGTTCAACACTATGCCCTCATAGTTCAGCGGCGAAAAGCCATCCTTTGACACCACGACCTTATAGGTGCCAAGCGGAAGGTTGATGATCGTGAAGTAGCCATCGTCCTGGGAGGTGATCGTCTTGGCGTATCCTACCTCGATATTGGTCACCGCGATGCTGGCTCCTCCGATAGAGGCGCCGCTCGCATCCGCGACATGCCCGCGAATCGTGCCGTTGATCGACTGCGATTGCGCCCAGGCAGGCACATTTGCAGAAGAAGCTAGAAGCCCTGCTACAAGAGCGGAGCCGAAGATGGATGTGCGAACAATGCGAAGGATAGACAAGGGGTGCCTCCTGGGAACAAGGAAAAATGAAACGGATCTTTGGTTCTTTCAGCCTCTTGGGCAGAAAACTTAGTAAATCCTACTTAGGAAGTGGTGAGTGGTCCCAACCTTAGTGAAAGAATATTACGTTGTCAACATCAAAAATTCATCGAACTATGAGAGCAATTTGCTTTCGGTCTCCGAAAGACTCACGGAGATAGCCCCATGAAGCTGCGCCTGGGTACTAAGGGAGCTGGATCGAATCACCGGCCTAGCAAACTCATTGCGTTGTAGGAGTTTCTCTGTGACTCGACAAAGCTCTCCATGTGAGCCCACTCCACCGCCCAGAATCACCACCTCCGGATCGAGTGCAAGCGCAAGGTCAGAGATGCAATTCGCCAGGATCTGCGCGGTGTATTGAACAACCTCGCCCGCTAGCCTGTCACCATCTACAGCCAGATCAAAGACCTCCGTCGCCCTGAGCTTTGTAAGAGCCACCTCATGCGAGCGCCGATCGCGCTGTAGCAGTCGCATCCACTCTTTCTCTATGCCGAGGCCACCAATGGCACGCTCCAGTTGTCCTGTGACATGCACCTGCAGCGTCGATCTTGCGCTCCCGCTGACACCCATGTAGCCGATCTCTCCGGCGCTCCAGTTCGCACCGTGGTGCAGGCGATCGCGTAGAAAGATGCCGGCACCGACTCCGGTTCCAAGAGCGATGAAGACAAAATCCTCCACTCCCGCTGCAGATCCGCGCCAGTGCTCCCCCACCGCAGCCAAGTTGGTGTCGTTCTCCACAACTGCGGGGATGCCCATCTCTTTCTCAATCATTGCACGCAGTGGTACGTTGTCCCAGTCTCTAAGGTTGGGAGCAGAGAGCACAACACCCGAGTTGACATTCGTAATGCCCGGCGCTCCAGCTGTAATGTGCAGCACCTTCTTCAGCGAGGTGCTCCCTTCCTGGCACATCACCTTCAATCCGTCATACATCAGGGAGCACACAGCCTTGGGAGCCCGCTGCTTGTCGGTGAACTGCGTCGACCACTGGGCAATCACTTTGCCGTTTAGGTCAGCAAGGATCATCCTTAGTCTTGTTCCACCAATATCCGCTCCAGCAACGTACCCGTGGCTGGCGTGAAACCTCAGCAACCCTGGTGGACGTCCGCCATTCGACTCTCCCTCTCCCAGATTCTCGATCAAGCCAAGAGATTCAAGATGAGCGACGGCACTCGATACGGTAGGAGCACTCAAGCCAGAGAGTCGAACAAGGTCGGCCTTGGAACAAGGATTGTGTTCGCGCAACAGACGCAGCAATCCTCTTGCATTTACCTGCCGCAGATGCGCTGGCCGGGATGGCCGCGTCTCGTGCTCTGCGGGATACTGTGCGAAAGATGAACTTGGGAGACGCATTTTTTCAGAGGTGTTCATTCGACCACATCATACCTCAATTATCTTAGTAAACTTTACAAAGTTTTCCCGCTCGTGGTATCCATTACCCGACGCCCATTTTCTATTCTGTATCTTCCACAGGAGCTTTGCTAGATGAGAAATGATATGTTCCGCGGCCCTACTCTTGTTCTTCTGATCTTCTCTCTCTGCCTAAATGGGTCAGGCACTGCTCAACAGCCGCGGGCCCCAAAGTATCAGTCAGCCTTCGCGCGTCCCCTCGCTATCGACCGCGGCTCCGCTGCTGTCTTTCAGTCTCTGCAAAAGCTCCATACCCGCGCCAGCCTCGCGATGGTCGTCGCACACCCCGACGATGAAGACGGCGGAACGCTTACCTACGAAAGCCGCGGCAAGGGCGTCGATACAACCCTTCTTACTCTCAACCGCGGTGAAGGTGGACAGAACGTTATGACCTCCGACTACTGGGATCAGCTTGGAACCATGCGCACCCAGGAGCTTCTCGCCGCCGGCAACTACTATGACGTCCATCAGTTCTGGACCCGCGTCGCAGATTTCGGCTTCTCCAAGACAATCGACGAAGCGCTCAAGACCTGGGGCAAAGATCGTGTTCTCTACGATGTCGTCCGTGTCATCCGTATGCAACGTCCCCTGGTGGTCTCCTCCGTCTTCGTCGGCAACGTCTCCGACGGCCACGGCCATCATCAGGTAGCAGGCTACATGGCGCAGGAGGTCTACAAAGCCGCCGGGGATCCCACAGTTTTCCCCGACCAGATCAAGGCTGGCCTCCTTCCCTGGACGCCGCTCAAGGTCTACGGCCGCATCCCCTTCGCGCGCGTCACCGAGAAGGGAATCTACGACTACGCCACTGGCCACTGGGAGCCCGTTCGCTTCCGCAACTATGTCGACGGGACCTGGATCGAAGGTGTCCCCTCCACTACAGTTCAAATTCCCAGCGGCGACTACAACCCCCTCCTCGGCTCTTCCTACCTTCAGGTCTCCCGCGAAGGACTTAATCAGCAGAAGTCCCAGAATGGCGGCATCGCCGTCCCTCTTCCCCGACCAACCTCAACTCCGTATCACCTCTACGCCTCGCGCGTCCCCAGCTCCGCGCACGAGTCCAGTTTCTTTGATGGCATCGATATCACCCTCGCCGGCATCGCCAGCTACGCTCCTGCAAACGAGCAGGCATTCTGGCGCAACAAGCTCAACGCCCTCAACACAACCGTCGAGGCCGCCATTAAGAACTTCGACGCTTCCAATCCGGCGACCATCGCGCCCACTCTTGCCAAGGGCCTCGCCCAAACAAACGCTCTAGTCGACGAAGTAGCCAATAGCAAGCTTCCTGCGGAAGCCCGCTACAATATGACGCACGAGCTCGAGACCAAGCAGACCCAGTTCAATACAGCCCTGCAACAGTCCCTCGGCCTCTCGTTCATGGCGAACACCTCTGAAGGCCCAGGCTCGCAGCGCCCCGGCCCCTTCGGAGATATGTCCACTCAGATTCCCACCTCGCAGAACGTCGTCCCCGGTCAGTCACTCAACGTCGGTATCCACATAGCCAATCAGGGCACACAGCCTGTCACTCTCACTGACGTCCGAGTCAGATCCGAAGCCGGCTCCGGCTGGACCATGACTCCAAAGACTTCAATCAACGGTCCGCTCGCATCAGGTGAAGCCAAAGACGAGACCATTGCCATCATTGTCTCCAAACAGGCCGAACTCACTAAGCCATACTTCAGCCGCCCCAATCTCGAGCAGTCCTACTACAACATCGACGACCCTCGTTATCTCAACCTGCCTACCCGCCCCTATCCACTCCTCGCGGAGGCAACTGTCGCCTACGAAGGCGTCAACATCAAACTTGCCGGCATAGTCCAGACCGTCAATCGCATGAACGGCGACGGCCCTGTCCTCGAGCCTCTTCTCGTAGCTCCCGCCATCTCACTCACCGTCTCTCCCATAGCGGGCATCGTGCCTCTCATGAGCAGCACACTTGAGCTGCATGTCCAGCTTCGCAGCAGCGTCAAAGGCCCCGCTAAGGGCCAGGTTCGTCTCGATCTCCCCAAGGGATGGACCTCCACCCCCGCCGTAGCTGACTTCGCGACCATGCGCGAGGGAGAAGACGAAAACCTCACCTTCACCGTAAAGCCCGAGTCCGTCCAGCCGAAGCCCTACACCATCGTCGCAGTAGCCGAGTACAACGGCGAGAAGTACACCCAGGGCTTCGAGACCGTCGGCTTCCCCGGCCTTCGCCCATACCCCCACTATCGTCCCGCCACCTATCGCACCACTGGTGTCGATGTAAAGACTGCACCCGGCCTAAAGATCGGCTACATCATGGGCACTGGCGACGGCGTAGCCATGTCACTTGAAGACATCGGCATCTATCCCACCTTCCTCTCACCGCAAGATGTCTCCACAGGCGACCTCTCGCACTATGACGCCATCATCCTCGGCATCCGAGCCTACGCAGCGCGGCCCGAACTCAAGACCTTTAACAATCGCCTCCTCGACTACGCCAAAAACGGTGGCACCGTCATCGTCCAGTACCAGACCCAAGAGTACGACCACAACTACGGCCCCTATCCGCTAACCCTCTCCGGCGATCCTGAAAAAGTAGTTGAAGAAGATTGCAAGGTTAAGCTCCTCATTCCCAACGATCCCGTCTTCAACTGGCCTAACAAGATCACTACCGCCGACTTCGACAACTGGGTCGAGGAGCGAGGTCACGGCTTCATGCGTCAATGGGATTCAAAGTACATCGCCCTCACCGAGATGCATGACACCGACCAGGATCCCCAGAAGGGCGGCCTTCTCTATGCCCGCTACGGAAAGGGCTCTTATGTCTACCTTTCCTATGCCTTCTTCCGCCAGATGCCCGACGGAGTCCCGGGCTCCTACCGCATCATGGCAAACCTCATCAGCATGGGCAAAAACCCTGGCCTGTCCGCAACTGCAGGCAACTGACCGCCTCGAACTCTCTCTCTAGCGGTGCGGGTTCCATCTCCGCACCGCTTTTTTCTCTCCCGTTCATTTATCAAATAAACTTGTCTCCGAGGTAATTCCCGCAATGCTCCCCAAGAACAGAACGTATCCCCATGCCATGCTCCGTGAGATCTTCGAGCAACCCTCCGCAATAGCCGAGACCCTCGCAGCCTACAGCGACGGCAGCAGTCTCCGTGAGGATATCTTCCTCCCCGCCCGCAAAGCGCTCGTCGGTAAGGAGAGCCTTCTGATCTCCGCCAGCGGCTCGAGCCGCCATGCCGGCCTCGTAGGCGAGATACTCTTCGAAGACCTCGCCGGAATCGCCGTCGACGTCGAATACGCCAGCGAATACATCTACCGCTCCACCCAGACCCTCAAGAATCCCTGCTTCCTCGTCATCTCCCAGTCCGGCGAAACCGCCGACACCTCCGAAGCCCTTCGTGAAGCCACCGCGCGCGGCACCACCACCATCGCTATCACGAACAAGCCGGACTCCAGCATGGCGAAGATGGCGAACTGCTCTCTCCCTACCATGGCCGGCGTCGAACGCGCCGTCCCCGCAACAAAGAGCTTCACCACGCAGCTCGTCGTTCTCTCTCTCCTCTCCCTCTATGCCGCTCGCATCCGCGGACGCATGACCCGCGCCGTAGTCGAGTCGCACCTTCGCAACCTCCACAACGTACCCGAGGCCATGGCCGCCGCTCTCCCCAAGTGGGAAGCACAGGTCGCCGAAATAGCAAAGTCCCTCCAGTCAGCAGAGTCCTTCCTCTTCCTGGGCCGCGGTGTCCACTACCCCATCGCTCGAGAGGGTGCCCTCAAGCTCAAGGAGTCCGCCTACATCCAAGCCGAAGGCTACCCCACCGGCGAACTCAAGCACGGCCCCAACGCGTTGGTAAACCGCCACACACCTCTCATTGTTCTGGCCACGCGCGACCCCCATGCTCCCGACTCCATCCTGCGCTACGAGAAGACCGTAAACCTCCTTCGCGACATGAAGAAACAGGGCGCCGAGGTCATCTCTATCGTCAACGAAGGCGACACGCAGATCGCAGAGCTAAGTCGCCACACCATCACCGTCCCACAGTGTGAGGAGTATATCTCCCCCCTCTACGAGGTTGTCCCGCTGCAGCTGCTCGCCTACTTCATGGCCATCGGACGCCAAATCGACGTAGACAACCCTCGCAACCTTGTCAAAGCTGTTGTTCAGGAATAACAGAGGCAAAGGCAAAGTACAGAACGACAACTGTGAGAAGCAAAAAAATGAGGCGAGCCACTGATGCTTTGGCTCGCCTCATTTTTGGTGGCTTTTATTCTTACTGGTGTGTGTAGTCCACTCGAATGGAGAGGATCTCGTAGGGGCTAATAGGAACTGTGACCTTATTGCCGGAGAGAGGCAGCGGTGAGCCTAGCGGCTTCTCCATCAAATTGGTCTCAGTGGCCGCAGTGGCTCCCGCAGGGACTGTGAAGGTAACTTCGGAGTGTTTACCTGCCCACTCGAAGACGCGGAAGATGAGACCGTTGTCGTCTTCGGCCTTCTTGATGGCTGTGAGGACTACGTTCTCCGGTGCGACGGAGGCGTAAGAGTGTTCGAGGGGAAGCGTGCCGGTATGTGAAGTGACCTGCTCGGCGCGCAATTCATAGTTGCGGCGCTCAGTGAGAGCCTGCTTCCATGTACCGGCGTGTGGATAGAGGGCGTAGCTGAAGTGCTGGTGCCCACGATCGGCTTCGGGATCGGGCCATGTGGGAGAGCGTAGAAGGGAGAGACGAAGAACGTTATCCTTCGCGTCGTAGGCGTATTTGGCTTCGTTGAGGAGACTGAAGCCATGCTGTCCGTCGCCGAGGTCGGCCCAGCGCATGGCGGGGACCTCGAACTTGGCCTGCTCCCAGCTGTTGTTGCGAGTGGTGGGACGGTCGATGGTGCCGTAGGGGATCTCGTAGGTGGCCATGGGTCCAGAGGCAGCGAGTGGGAAGGCTGCCTTTAGTAGGACATGGGCCTCGCGCCAATCGATGTCATTGATGACGTCGACGGTGTCGGCATTGGCGTAGAGCTGGATGTCCTGAACGAACTTTGAGCTCTGCCAGGTGCGAGAGACGCGAATGACAGCGCGCATCGGGCCCTTCTCGATGAGTTGAACTGAGTCAACTTTTTCGATAGGGGTCATGTGGTCGAGGGTGCCTGGGTCGATGTTCCAGGCGTCGTAGTCCTTTGGAGTGTCCTTGAAGGTCTGGAGCTGGTTGCCGCAGGCTCCTTTGGCGAGGCTTTCGAAGTTGGATTTCTTGTCAAAGAGGCTGGTGATGCAGCCGGTGGCAGGATCGACTACGACGCGAAGAGCAGCGTTTTCCATGGTGGTTCCGCTCGTCTTGAGGTCGGTGGCGAAGGGCTTGGCTCCGGCAGTTACGTGGAGAACCTGATAGCCGAGGGATGGAACGTCCTTTGCTGCAATGAGGAGTTTGTAGGTGTTGGTCTTTGGATCGCTGGAGAGAATGGAAGAAGGCACAACGTTGTTGTGGGAGTCGAGTACGGAGACGCCGTTCGGCGAAGCTGCGGGAAGCTGCACTGTAGCGGTTGTGGTGCCTGTGTGCGACCACGCAAGGGGGTTGAAGACGAAGATGGGAACGTCACCGGCTGCCCTGGTGTTGACGCTTGCGGCGAGGGTGTGCAGTGATTTGCCAGAGATCTCGTTGGTGGCCCAGCGAACCTGATCGAACTCGGCCTGCGCCTCTTTATAAATGATGCCTATGCCGGAGCCGGCGGCGAGGTCGTGAAAGCCGTTAAAGGTGATCTTCTTCCAGGCGTCGGTGAACTCCTTGTTGGGGTAAGCGTCACCGTTGAGCCACGCAAGGGAAGCATACTTCTCCGCATTAAGGGCCTGCTCTTCGCTCTCGCGCATGTTGCGTTTGTGCTGAGCCTGCGAGGTCATGACTCCGCGGTGGTACTCGAAGTACATCTCGTCGTTCCAAGTGGGAATATCTATCTTTCCGGCCTCGGGCGTGGGGAATTTGTAACCGTTCGCGATCGAGGTATAGTTCCAGTCGGATGAGTTGGTGGAGACCTTCTGTTCGACACTGGTGAAGAAGTTTTGCGCGAGGCCGAACTTCATCTTCGGGATGATGGTGTCGGGCCGGGCCCAGTGCTGGCCCTCATCGAGAATCGCGCGGGTCGGGCCACCACCATGGTCGCCAATACCATAGAGATCCATCATCTCCTCCATGCCGGGTGCACGCTGGCGTGCGGTGGCCAGGTCAGCAGAGAGGCGGACGGGGTTGAGATTGTTGTTGGCGTAGTCGTGCGGGAAGTAGGTGAGGACCTTGCTACCGTCGGGCGACTGCCACCAGAAGAGCTTGAAGGGAAGCTGATTGGTGTCGTTCCAAGTCATCTTCTGAGTGACGAAGTAGTCCATCCCGGAACGTTTGTATATCTGCGGGAGTTGCCAGTTATAGCCGAAGGAGTCGGGATTCCAGCCGATGCGGACGTCGACGCCGTACTGCTTCTGGAAGAAACGTTTGCCTATCAGGAGAGAGCGCACCTGCGATTCGCCGTCGGGCATGTTGAGATCGGGTTCGACCCACATACCGCCTACGATCTCCCATCGACCTTCCTTGATGCGCTTCTTGATCTCCTCATTCATCTGGGGATACTTGTCGGCGATCCACTCGTTATAGGCCGCGGCGGACTGCGTATAGGTGTAGTCAGGGTACTCGTTCATGAGCTGTAGCGCGGTACCGAAGGTTCGTTTGACGACGTCAACGGTCTCGGTAACGGGCCAGAGCCAGGCAGCGTCGATATGCGAGTTACCGGTGAGGTGAAGCGTGGCTTGCTGGAGGAGAGGCTTCAGGGGTTCGAGGGTCTGGCGGGCTTGAGTGAGAGACGCATCGAATTTCGGCTGATTGTTGGAGTCGAGCGCGGTGAGGTCGACGGTGTTGATGGACTTCTGGAGGGTGGCGAGATCCTGCGTGGGATTCTTCGAGAGAGATGGGATGAGGACCGCGCTAGAGAGGAACTCGAGGCGGAGATCAGAGGGATTCGGCCGACCTGCGGCGAAGTCGATCTTCATGGGAGAGCCGGCGAAGGTCTTGGTATCGACGGTGTGGAGCAGCTTGACCGCGATGAGGATCTTGTCGCCGGGCTTCGCCTGATCGAAGAGAACGATGGGTTCGAGGTCATCTCCGAGGGCTACGCGGCGACCGTTGAAGTAGATGATCTGCGGCATGGGGCCGTTGGCGTTGGCACGAAACTGAAACCAGATGCGGGCTCCGGTGAGATCGTAGCCGTTAAGAGTCTTGGGGACTTCGACGACTCGGCGGTACCAGGCAGCTTCCGTGGAAGCCTGGCTGCGGGCTTTGACGAGTGGCCAGGCGGAGTCATCAAGATCGAGAGCTTCGCCGTGTGCGAGGTCACCTGCGTGATAGCGCCATTCCTCGGCAGGCAGATTATCGAACGTTGCGAGACGCTCGATGACCTTTTGCGATTCGGGAGAGAGGGTGCGTGTGATGTCAGCTACTTCTTTGGGAGATTGCGCCTCGGCGGGCAGAGAGAATGACAGCGCAAGAATTGCAGATGTCAAAATGATCTTTGCGGTGTGACGCATGGAGGTGAGGGAGGAAAGAACGATCAAGTGCGGCTCCTTGGTAAAGCTGTTTGGGCCTGCCGTAAGATGGAGTTTATTGGGCAGACCCGGACAAAGGGAGTCTAACGCACTTTGCAGGAAGAGGTGCTGAAACGAAACCGGCTCTTGGTAGATGAGCCGGCCTGATTGGTGAGGAGGGCTAGCGTTTGAGGACGGCCTCCAGATACTGGAGAGCACGTGGGTCGTTGGATTGACCGAGCCAGAAGATGGCCTCCTTGCAAATCGTGGCGTTGGTGTTGGTGTCCGCAACGCGTACCAACTGCGGGATGCCTTCGTCCTTCGGAAGCTGGCTGAGCGCGAAGACGGCTTTCTTCTTTACCGCCGTGTCAGGATCGTTGTCGATAGCGTCCTTCAAAGCGGCGGTTGCTTTTTTACCGGCCTTCTGGGCGAGCCAGAAGAGAGCCTGACTCCGGACGCGCGAGTCGGAGTCGGTTTTGGCCATCTTGAGGATCTCGTCTACGGCTGCTGGATCGGAGTTGATGGAGAGATCGAAGGTGAGCTTTTCGCGGAGCTTTGCGTCCTGTTCATTGGATACGAGCTGCTGCAACGCGAGATAGCCTTCGTGGCCGCGCTGGGCTCCGAGCCAGAAGGCAGCTTTCTCGCGGAGACGTGAGCTGGTGGAGGTGGCAGCGAGTGAGGCAAGGGCATCGGTTGCTGCGGGGGCGGCATGGGTGCTCAGGGTTACGAGGGCTTCCTCGGTGACATGTTTATCCTGGTTGTTCTGGCCGTCAACGCTTTGTACGGCGAGCTTGCTGAGAAAGCTGACGCTATCGTTAGGCCGTACATTGGTAAGCCATTCAAAGGGGACGCCTCCGGCATTCAGCCGGCAGCCTGCCGTTGCGGGGCGCACTTTGATGATAGCTCCGTGATCGAGCCGGAGTAAAACGTACATGCTGGAGGTAGGCTGGGGTACCTGCTCCGTGTTGTTTACGCGATCTCGAGTGTCCTCGAGCTGATATTCACCGCAGCATCCATCTTCAGCTTGTGATGATCCCGTTGAATCTGAACATGAAGAGTGATTTGTTCGCGGAAGAGCCGGAATCTCATATCCAATCCATAACGGCTGGTTTGTGCGCTGAAATCGCGTCACCGTCGCGGACAGTCCTGAGCCGACGGGCTCAGAGTTGAACTGGGTGTTCGATACCTTGGGTTGCTGCGCGGCGATAGCGGACGCGCTGAGGATAAGGGCAATGATGAGATTGTGTTTCACGAGAATGCCTCCTTGCTGCGATGGCTACTTGTTGAGGATTTCGATCATGTAGGCGGTGGCTTCCTTGTTCTGCATGAGACTGAGCTGCTGGACGATCTTTTGCTTTAAGACGGGATCTTTTTCTGATTTAGCGAGGATGACGAGATCGTGCGCATCGTTCGCGAGGAAGAGCGCTTCGACGGCGGCCTTCTTTGTCTCGGGGTCGGAGTTGTTCTGGTATGCGGTGAGCAGCGCTGGAGTAGCACTGGAGCCGCCTGCGATTCCGAGATTGCGGATAGCCTTGCGGCGTAGATCGGGATCCTGTTCCGAAGTGGCAATCGCTCCGAGGGCATCGGCGCCTTTGGGACCTGCGGCTATGAGGCCGCTGAGAATGTTGGATTTGGTCTCAGAGCTCTTGGTTTCGCGATAGAGTGTCTGGAGCTGCGCGGTTGCCCCGAGTGCACCAAGCGACTGAACGGCGGTCTTGGCAAGCTGTGGATTTGATTCGCCACGTGCGGCTTCGACAAGTTTGTCGGGGCTGCCTGAGACCAGATAAGACTGCAGGACAGCTTTTTTAACGTCATCATTGCTGCTGTGCTGATAGACGTCAGCCAGCAGATCGACGGACCCCTTGCCACGGATAGCGGCAAACATCCGGATAGCCTTTACCTGAAGGGCGGGGTTGGACTGGCCGCGAGCGATCTGGCCGATGAGGTCCTGGGCCTGCTTCGAGTTGCTTTGCGCGAGCACGAAAAGGGCGCGCTCCTTGAGTTTGTCGGAGCTGCTACCGTTGAGGATCTGCTGAATTGCAGGAAAGGCACGAGACTCGTCCTGCTGCATCAGAGCGTTCAGGGCCAGAAGCTTCAGTTCTACATCCTGTTCGGCCTGGGGCTGGACAGGATGGCCGCTCTTGCCGCGAATCTCAATTTCGAGCGCTCCACATTCATTGAGCCAGCGGCTCTTGGGATAGGCGCTGCGTAGTTGAGCGCAAGTTTGGAGAGCTCGTGCGGGCTGGCCCTCTTTGTTTTCGGCATAGGCCTTCCAATAGAGACCTCCTTCGGCTCGCTCACCGTGCTGCTGAGCTACCTTACTGAAGATGTCGCCTGCATCTGCCCATCGACCTTCATTGATCGCGCGAGTGCCATCTGCGTAGAGGCTGTCGTTCTGCATTACAGAAGAGGCCTCATCAGCGACAGATGTGGGCCGAACGACGGTCGCAGCGAATAAGCCTGGAGCCAACAGTACGGAAGCGAAAGCTGCAGTTAGAAATAGCGATGTGGTTTTCATTTAGATCGATACCCCTTTCCTTCGGATGGCATGGCTCTCCTGTTGCCCCGGAATTCTGGAGCGCAGAACGCGAACCTCAAAGAGCAGACCATCGGTGTTCATTTCTTTCTGAAGCCGGGCTAAGTGAGCAGGATTGGAGCTGTCGGGTTCGTTGACAATTTCGACGAGAACGCGCTCCAGGCGATCGAGTGCGGAGGTAAGCTCGGAATCACCAGCACGTGTGGCACTTTCACGATAGAGACGGTTTGCCGAGAGCAGTTCACTAGCTTCGGCCTTCACGGGCACACCCATGGATGCATCGGCATGGTTCAACTCGATCAGCAGCCGCTCGGAGCGATCGAGGTGATCGTCAAGAACGACGAAAATTATGGGCTGTCGAGGCTGACTCCCAACTGCTGACTGAGACTGTGAACGTTGGTGCTCCCACTGGCGGCCGGAGAAGAAGGCGATGGCGATGAGCACAGCGCAAGCGGTAGCGTAGCCCAGAGCTTTCCGGTAACTCAGGGCTTTCCAGATATTGGGATTCAGCCAAGTCCGCTTCTGCTTCTCGTACGCAGGAAGCGAGCTCCTGAGTGATTGCCACACCTGCTCGCCGTACTGAGCGTCTCGCGCCGGAACGGGAACAGATTTGACGGCCGCGAGATCCTGCCGGAGGGTTGCGTAGGTGTCAGCGCAGAGATCGCATTCCAGAAGATGGCGTGCAGTGCGAGCAGGACTGGCAGCTTCTCCATAGTAATGTTCGATCAGTTCTTCTTCGTTCAGATGTTTCATGCGATTACCCTTAACGGTGCCAATCCACGGCGGAGCTTCTGGACGGCGCGAAAGACAGCCTGTTTTGCTGCGTTTGGGGAGATATTGAGTGCCGTAGCGATCTCGGTAGTGGAACGATCCTCCATGTGGCGAAGAGTGAAGGCAGTGCACTCCGTAGTGGTCAGGCTCTGCATAGCATCTGCCTGCATTGCTTCGATCTCCTGGCTGAGAAGGACGCGTTCGGGACCGGCAGCAGTGTCAGAGACCTGCACCTGCTGCCGAGACGGATCGGTCTCCTCGGCGATTTGATATGCGGCTTCGACTTTTTTCTTGTTGATCATATTGAGGGCACAGTTGACAGCAATTCGATAGATCCAGGTTCCAAACTCTGAGCGCGATTCGAAGCTCTGCAACCGTTGGTAGCCACGTAGAAAGGTCTCTTGTACGACCTCTTCTGCGTCGGCTTCATCGCCGGTGATGCGGAAGGCTACGCGGAAGACGGTCTGGCTGTGGCGTACGACGAGTGCGCCGTATGCCTCTTTGTCTCCGGATAAAACTGCCCGGACGATTGAGTGGTCGTTCTCTTCCATTCAGCGCATTAGACAAGGTTTTGGGTTTGCGGTTAGGAAGATATTTTCGTGGAGGGTTATATTGACAGTGGTACGGCGTGCATATAGGGTTTAGCCCTGCGTAACCGCTTATTTTTCTTGGTTTTGAGGCTTGGAGGCTTGGTATGGGGTTCGGTCGAGGGATGAAGGCGGTGGTTACGGATAGCCATTTTCTGGTGCCTTTTTTTGTGCTGCTGGCGGGGATCGCGCTGCTGGTGGTGTTGCATTAAGCCGAAAAGCGAGTGGTAGAAGTTGGAGAGATGAATGGCAAGTGTGGTGCAAAAGGTGGGAAAAGGTGGCTTGTCGCTGCATGGTCTGGGTGTGATCTGCGGGTTGACGGCGGGAGTTTGGCTGGGAGCTGCGGAGGCTCCGACGAAGCTGGTGAATGCGGGGTTCTCTCCGTTTGCCATTTCGCTATGCATGGTCGCTGGGGTGTTCACGGCGCGGTGGACCTTCCCTACCCTGCTGAAGGGCACAGGGTATGTATTTGCGGATCTGGCGGAGAAGAAGCATCTGATTGTGTGGGCTCTGCTGGCCGGAGCGCTTTGGGCGGTGGCGAATACGCTGACGGTGTTTGCGATTCGGGATGTGGGGCTGGCGGTGGCGTTTCCCATGTGGAATGCGAACTCGCTGATTGGCCTGTTCTGGGGGCGAGTCCTGTTTCGTGAGCTGGAGGGAGCGGACGCAAAGAACATCAGCAAGGTGGTGGTAGGCGCGATTTTGATTGTGATTGCAGCGGTGATGCTGGGCTTCAGCACAATTCATGGCGGCGGATCGATGGGGCAACATGCGTTCCGTGGAATTGCGGCGGCCCTGGGGGCGAGCCTGATGTGGGGGACGATGTATGTTCCGTATCGAAAGGCTTATCTGAGCGGGATGAATCCGCTGTCGTTTGTTACGGCGTTCACGGTGGGGGAGCTTGGAACGGTGCTGGCGTTGACGCTGGCGCTGGATGGGGGAATTCACTCGCCGGCTTTCCAGCTGTTCCATATGCCGGGGGTTCTATTCTGGCTGTTTCTGGGAGGATTTGTCTGGGTGATCGGCGACCTGTTTCAGCAGTTCGCCGCGAAGTACCTGGGGATCGGGCGGGGAATTCCTCTCTCGAATACCAACCAGCTGTGGGGCCTGGCGTGGGGAGCTCTAGTATTTGGGGAGTTGGCTGGTGCGGACAAGCAGCATAAACTGCTGGTGTTCGGCGGATCGGTGCTGATGATCCTTGGCGCGCTGGCGATCAGTACAGCGGTTGCTTCGGCGAAGGAGCACAGCTCTACGAACGAGGCAGTTCTGCGGGAGTGCGAGCGATATGGGCTGGACTACAACCGGACGCTGCTGGCGCAGGCAGGGGACGAGTTTGGCGGGCGGGATGAGAAGCGGCGATGGTGGGACTATGCGATTGTCCTGGTTGCGACCGGCGTGTTTGTGACGCTGGGAGTGCGGGCGGTTGTGCCTCCCCTGACGATGGACTTCCGGTGGATTGCGGTTCTGGGAGTGGTCCTGCTGGTGAGTCTGATTGCGGGCGGCTGGAGCCTTTGGCGGCGGACTCGATTCTGCTAAGACCTCTGCCGGAGCTAAGATTGTGTTCAGGCTAGAACGAACCTGTGAAATGATCCATCGGTAACATGTTAGGCAGGAGTATGTATGGCTGTCAGGCTGAAGGATATTGCGCGTGATCTGGGAGTCTCGGTTGTAACCGTTTCCAAGGTGCTGCGCGGCAACGCCGATATTGGCGAGGCGACGCGGCGGCGCGTGTTGAAGCGGATGAAAGAGTTGAACTATCAGCCCAATATGATGGCCCGAGGGCTTGCGAGCGGACGAACCTATACCGTTGGGCTGGTGGTGCCGGACCTGGTGCATCCGTTCTTCGCGGAGTTTGCAAAGGCGCTGAGCGGGGTCCTTCGGACGAGTAGCCGAGCGCTGATTCTGGCGTCGTCGGAGGAGGACCCGGAGGTGGAGCGGCAGGAGATACGGACCCTGTTGAGCCGGGGGGTCGATGTTCTGCTGATTGCTTCCTGCCAGCCGAATCTGCGCAATTTTTATGAGCTTGGAGACGAGAGGACGCCCTACCTTCTGTTCGACCGCAACTTCGCTCACCTAGCCGCGCACTTTATCGGATCGGACGATGTGCAGGTGGGAGAGATGGCGACGAAGCATCTGATCGAGGTTGGGAAGAAACAGATCGCGCATATCGGTGGAAAGAATACGAGCCCGGCGTTCGATCGGCTGCGGGGGTATCGGAATGTGCTGGCCGAGGCGAGGCTGACTGTGCCGGAGAGCTATGTGGTGGTGCGGGAGCGGGTGGAAGAGTCGGGCGATAAGGTCGGGTTTCAGGCGATGCAGGAGTTGCTGAAGCTGGAGCCCAGGCCGGATGCGGTGTTCTGCTATAACGATCTGACAGCTGTAGGTGCGATTGAAGCGACACTGCAGGCGGGGCTGCGAGTTCCAGAGGACATTGCGTTTATCGGCTGCGGGAATCTGCGCTATGCGAACTACCTGCGAGTTCCGCTGAGCTCAATCGACCATGGGACGGCTGAGTTGGGGAGGATCGCGGGGGAGTTTGCTCTGGAGCTCTCGGCCAAGCCGGAGCAGGACCCGAAGAGCATTCTTGTACCGTCTACGCTGGTGGCGCGGGAGTCTACGATAGGGGCTTCGGGCGGGAGATAACGGAGGACGGCTTATTTCGTTTTCGTAAGCGGAACCGCAGCCAACTGCTTGGGCGTGGAAAGGGAAGGTATTGAGCGCGACTAACCTGGCCTTTTATGGCCGCGCTCTCTTTTGGGTATCCTTCGAATTTGCTTCTCCCGATGTGGTCATGGGATCATTTCGACAACTCTCATGACAGAACCCAAGCCGCCGTATGCAGCAGAGCGCCTCTCTCGCTTCATCTTCGCCCTCTCATTCGCCGGAGCCTTGGTATTCCTCTATTTGCGAACCTTTCTGCTTCCCGCTACCCCCTTTGCTGGCATAGGTGACCAGATTCTGTTTTTCTCTCGCGCTGCGCGTATTGTTCACGGTCAGATTCTGTACCGTGACTTTTTCGAAATGGTTACGCCTGGCACTGAACTGCTCTATGCCGCAACATTCCGTGTCTTCGGCATCCACGCCTGGGTTATGCAGGCATGGGGCATCGTTGTCGGGCTCTTTCTCTGTTGTGTCATCACACAGATCGCCAGCAGAATACTCCGCGGTCCGCTCATTCTGCTTCCTGCTCTGTTATTCCTCGTCTTTGACTTCAGTAACGCACTCGATCTGACACACCACTGGTACAGTACTCTCGCCGCTCTGGCTGCGGTTAGCGTTCTTATGGGTGGCGTAAACCTTAAGCGGATATTCGCAGCCAGCGTACTCTGCGGCATATCAACTCTCTTTACTCAAACCCAGGGCGGACTGACCTTCGTCGCTCTAATCATCTACCTGTTATGGCTGAAACGATCCGAAACCCAAGAATCCAATATCCTCACGCAGCTCGCAACTCTGGCTCTGCCATTCACCCTAATACTCTCTTGCGTCCTTGGGTACTACATCCATAAAGCAGGTTTTTGGACTATTCTCTTCGATCTCGTCTTGTTCCCACTTAGATTTATGTCTTCCGGTGAGGTCAACTCCCCCCGGACCTATCTCCATCAGTTTCCATCGGTACATGCACCGGCCGACATCGTTCGTCTTATCCCTTTCTTGTTCATCTATGCTCTTGTTCCCTATATCTATTTCCTTGGAATTCATCGACTGTGGCGCAAGCACGAAGTACTGCCTCCTGCACTTCGGCAGCACCTTGTTCTCCTCCATCTGATCGGTCTCGCCCTTTTCCTGGCTGTCGCCAACGGTCCTAGATATTTTCGTCTTTCCACAGTAGCTCCGCCTGCCATTCTCATCTGCACGTGGCTCATAAGCCAGCAGAGCCCTGCACATAAATATGTTCGCAATGTGTTGTGCATCCTGGCAGCTGTCTTTGCTTTGTTGCTGCCGGTTCGTAGACAGACTCAGTGGCACGCCACCCTGGATCTTCCCATCGGCCGGACGGCTTTCAGCGACATCCTCGTATTCCGCGAATTTCAATGGCTCGCTCAGCGAACCCACCCATCCGAGTTTTTCTTCAACCAGTCCGCTCTCTGCCTCTATCTCTCGTTGAACAATCCCACCGCGTCCGAGTTCATCAACTACGATGAATACACTCGGCCCGATCAGGTAGTTGCCATCACCGAGGCGTTCCAACGCCACCAACCTCGCTTCATCGTGTTGTTCCCGAAAAACATTACTTCCTCAGATGTTCGCGACAACGCCGCCCCCTTCCGTCAGTACGTTCATGACCATTACCACTTGGCCCAGATCTTCACCTTGAACGGCAACTCTCGATACGAAGAAGAGCTTTGGGAGCTTGGTCTAAAATCAAACAACTAGTTCGGGCGACGTGCCCCGGAGCCTCGCTGGCAACAGGTAAGCACATCATTCGAAGACATATACTGACTCAACCCAAGGTGCTGTCGGAGATATGTCCGGGCATTCGACTCATTTGACGCCTTTGCTCGGATCCCACGAGCCCTGCTCCTTGCGGACAAAGATGATCTGGCCTACATGGTAGGCATTGTGGGTGCCGATGTGGGCAATGGTGGAGGCATTTTCGGCGATCTTTTTGTCGTCGGCTGCTTCGACGGCCTTCTCCCAGTCGGTCATGACCTTATCGAGTTGGCGGACGAGCGCGTCCCACTGTTTGGCGTCGAAGCTGTTGAAGGTCTCGTCGTTATTGCCGCTGAACTTCGCCGGCTGCTCGCCTTTGAACTTCGCTAGTGCCTGCATATTCCAGAAGACCAGATGGTTGGCCAGTTGGCCGACCGAATGGTTTCCCTTGCCGTCGGTCCATTTAGCCTGCTCTGCCGTCAGGCCTTCGACGGCAGTGTTCGCGGGGACGAACCAATCTTTCTCGTTGTGAGTGGTTCGGAGCTGCTCGAGCAGAACACCTCTGAGGGTTGTGGGAGGCTTTGGAGTTGGAGTCTGTGTGTGAGCGGTGAACGGTAGTGAGAGAAGTAGAAGCGCAATGATGTGTTTCATAAGGGTGGTTCCTCCTCGGGAAATCGGAAGACTGGAGATTGTCGCTGCCTGCGTCGCCTGCCAGTGTATGGGAGTCGATGAGTGCAAACCTTCGATTTGCAGCAAAATTGTGACGAGCTGCCGCCAGGCTGCCATGAGTCAGCATCCGGGTGCGGGATACACGGCTGTACCTAGAAGAGCAACGGATTTCCCCTAAGTTATGGATAGATATTCACCGAAAGCGGTGTCATGCTCGGGCTATGTTCCTTCGCTTATTGACGCTACTGATTGTCCTGGCCGGAAGCCTGAGTGCCGAGATCAATTCTGACTGGACGAAACCCTTTCCTCCACACCGCATCGTCGGCAATGTGTATTACGTGGGGAGCAAGGACCTCGCCTCTTACCTGATTACGACACCACACGGCCATATCCTGATCAACAGCAGCTTGAAGAGTTCGCCACCCTTGATCAAGAAGAGCGTGGAGGGGCTGGGGTTTCGCTTCAGCGATGTGAAGATTCTGCTGATCAGCCATGCGCACTTCGACCATGATGCGGGGAGTTCGCTGGTAAAGCAGATGACTGGCGCGAAGTACATGGTCATGGATGCCGATGTTCCGGTGGTGGAGGATGGCGGTAAGAGCGATTTCCAGTATGGAAGCGATGTGGCCCAGCGCTATCCGCCCGTGAAGGTCGACCGGGTGCTGCATGATGGCGATGAGGTGAAGTTGGGGGGTGCGGTGCTGGTGGCTCACCTTACCCCAGGGCATACGAAGGGATGCACGACGTGGACGATGAAGGTCGCGGATGGCGGCCGGACCTATGACGTCGTGATTATCGGAAGCCCGAATGTGAATCCGGGATACAAGCTGGTCGGAAGTGCGGGGTATCCGAAGAGAGTAGAGGACTTCGAGAAGACGTTTCGGACACTCAACTCCCTGCCCTGCGATATCTTCCTGGGGGCGCATGGGGGCTATTACGGAATGGAGAAGAAATTTGCTCGCATGAAGCAGGGTGAGGCGAACCCATTCGTTGATCCTGCTGGATATAAAGCGTATGTGGCGGACCGGGAACGGGCCTTCCGGGCAGAACTGAGACAGGAAGAGGGGCAATAAAGTATTTACGGATATAAAAGGCTTGCCATCTGTTGCCCGATGCTCCTATAGTTAGCGGTAACGCTGATCGCTGGACCTTCGACGGAGGGAAATCCTATGGCAACAAACATACTCGCGACTAATGCCCCACTGAAAGATCTAGATGAGTGGGATGATTTTTTAACCGGGCGCTATCAGGAAGGCAAGAGCGAAGAGGAGTTTCGCCAATACGACGCGGAGGCGAACCCGGGCGTCGCGGAGTTCTATCGGCTGAACCATCAATACCAGACATTCGACTACGTAATGGCGAAGGAGAAGGAGTACTTCGGCCTGAACAAGGGTGAGAAGAGTATTTGGGAGGCCGCGGAGTTTCTGAATACGCTGGTCGATGACAGCGATCCGGATACCGACCTGACTCAGATCGAGCATCTGCTGCAGACGTCGGAGGCTATCCGGAAAGATGGGCATCCGCGCTGGTTTGTGCTGACAGGGTTCATCCACGACCTGGGCAAGGTGCTGTGCCTGTGGGGCGAGCCGCAGTGGGGCGTAGTGGGGGATACGTTTCCGGTGGGCTGCGCCTACTCGAAGGACATTGTGTTTCCGGAGTACTTCAAGGCGAATCCGGACATCAATAATCCTCTGTACCAGACGAAATACGGCATTTACGAGCCGAACTGCGGGCTGGAAAAGGTACACATGTCATTTGGGCACGACGGCTATATCGGCGAGGTGATGAAGAACTACATGCCGGAGGAGTCGCTGTACATGCTGCGGTATCACTCTTTCTATTCGGCACACCGGCATGGTGCGTACCGGCACCTGATGAGCAAGCACGATGTCGAGATGCTTGAGTGGGTAAACAAGTTCAACGTGTACGACCTCTACTCCAAGGGACACACGAAGCCAAATCTGAAGGAGTTGAAGCCTTACTACGACGATCTGTTCGCGGAGTTCTTCCCGGCGAAGATTGCGTGGTAGTCGCTTGATAGATGATTGAGTACAGGCCCTGAGCGCGATGTTCGCCTCGGGGCTTTGCCTTGTCTGTGCGATGGAAGATCGTCATGTCAGAACCTCTGGCGCGGACAAGGCGAGGCAACAAAGCCCAAGCTTTTTCACCATCCCGGCAAGAAGCTCGATGAGGGTCAGCTATGGCCAGATTCGGCTGGTGCGGCCAGGAGCAACTAACTTCACGAATGGCGGATGCTGAACCCAAAAAGACTCATATGCCCTCTTTATAAAAGTTTTTTACGAAGACGCCTGTTTATTCATACGTTACCGCTTATTTATCTCCGCTTCATATAACGTAGGCAGTATTACCTTATACAAACAGATCTCCGGGCAAAGAGCATTAGGAGATATTTTGCGAGCTAATCCAGTTCGCGTTACACCCTCGCGATCACACATGTAACTAATTGTTTTACCTGAGCTTAGGAATCAGGAAGGCATATTTACGTTATCGGTGTCGTTGCGGGATTTTGCTTGACATCACATAGGGGCGTGAGTAAAGTTCTCACCGTCCACGAGAAGGTAGAAAATCATGCGGCGCAGGGTCTCAGAAGCTGCGTTCGCAATGAAGAAGTCAACTTTTTGATTGAACAAGGACGGTCATGATGCAAATCACAAAAGCAGGACGATACGCTATCCCGGGAAGCGTATGGAACAAGACGACAGGCTTGTGTGCAAAGTCTGTATGGTTTCGGCTGGCAATAGCGCTGCTACTGATTTTTCCGGCGTTTAGCGCTTATGGACAGTTTGAATCGGCATCTGTGCTCGGATACGCAAGGGACGCATCGGGTGCGGCGATCCCAAACAGCACCATTACGCTGACCAACATCGCCACCAGCATCTCACAGACGGCAACTACGGATGGAGAAGGGCGGTTTGAGTTCCCGAGCGTCCCGATCGGACAGTACAAGGTGACGGCTGAGGCGGCAGGCTTCGAGCGGTTGCAGACTCAGAACTTCACGGTTACAACAAATGCGCGCCAACGCGTAGATGTGAACATGAAGCTGGGCTCGGTGAGCGAGACGGTGACGGTGAGTTCGGCGCCGACGTTATTGGAGACGGAGACGAGTTCGCATTCAACCGTGATCGGTACGCGGCAGGTTGAGGATCTTCCTTTGAATGGCCGCTCGTATGCGGACTTAGTCCTACTGGTTCCGGGGGCACGCAAGTCGCTGCTTGAAAACAACGGTACGTCGAGCCGCGAAGGTTCGTTCAACATCAACGGACAGCGCTCCGCGTTCAACAACTTCCTGCTGGACGGCCTGGACAATAACAACTACGGCACGTCAAACCAAGGTTTTGCGAACGAGAACATTCCCCCTTCGCCAGACGCGATCAGCGAGTTTCGTGTTGAGACGAACAACTACTCGGCGGAGTACGGACGCACGACGGGCGCCGTGATCAATGCGTCGGTTCGCCGCGGTACCAATCAGTTCCACGGACGGGCATGGGACTATGTGCGCAATACGGCTTTCAACGCGATCGGTCCGTTCCTCGCGCCGGGAGCAACAAAACCGAAGTTCATCCGCAACCAGTTTGGCGGAACATTTGGCGGGCCGATCTGGAAGGACCACACGTTCTTCTTCGCGGACTATGAGGGAGTACGGCAGATCTTCAATAATGCGAACACCACCTCAACGCTGCCGACTGCGGCTCAACGTGCGGGTAATTTCGGTATCGCTCTGCGGAATCCGGTGACGGGAGTCGATTATCCGACCGGCCAGATTCCCACGAGCGCCATTACGCCTTTCGCGCAGGCCGTACTGACCGCCTTGCCGCTGCCCAACCTGAGCGGCATTTCAAACAACTATGCGATTACGCCGCGAGGCCAGATCAAGGATGACAAGGGTGATGGGCGCGTGGATCACACCTTCAATGAACATTGGAGCATCTTTGGCCGGTATAGTGAGCATCGCGGCTACCTCTTCGACCCTCCGGGAATCCCGGGTCGTGCAGGCGGCAACTCAAATGGCAATGTCAACATTCAGAATCGCAATATCGCTGGTGGTGCGACGTGGATGATCTCTGGGAACAAGCTGCTTGATTTTCGCTTCGGATGGTCTCAGAACAAAGGCGGGAAGTTCCCCATCGGGGTAGGCGAGAGCTCGATGCTGGTGGAGAACGGAATTACGGACGGGCTGCCGACAGATCCGACCGTGGTGCGTTCGCTCAATGCGCAATCGGTAACGGGCTTCGCGCAGTTTGGAGCCCAGTCGTCAAACCCGCAGTTCCAGAACCCGACGATCTATAACCCGAAGGTGAATTTCACGTGGATCAAGGGTAAGCACAGCATGAAGGTGGGCTATGAGTACCAGGCTGTGAACACCGAACTCAACGACTTCAACCCAAGCTACGGTCAGGACAACTATCAGGGACAGTTCTCGCGGCCAACGGGTGCCGCAGTCAACAATACTGACGCGGCGACACAGCAGGCGCGCAACCTGGCTGACTTCATGATGGGCAACCGGTCGTCGTACGCGTTGACGACCTATGCAGTCGTGAACCTGAGGCAGCGCTACAACTTCATGTACTTCCAGGATGACTTCAAAGTGTCGCCGAAGCTGACGGTCAATGCGGGACTCCGCTACGAGATCGTCACGCCACAATATGAGAAGGACAACAAGCTGGCCAACTTTGATCCAGGGACGAATTCACTTATTCAGGCGAGGAACGGCGGAGTCTACAGCCGTTCGCTGGTGAACACTCCGCTCAATAACTTCGGACCACGTCTCGGTTTCGCCTACTCTGCGACTGATAAGACGGTTATTCGTGCAGGATACGGCATCGGCTATTCACAGTGGAATCGCGCCGGTGGCGAGAATAACCTGACCTACAACGGTCCTAACGTCGTGAACGCCAATATTATTCAGGGAACGTCTGCGGCAACATCACCCTCCGCGTCAACGCTGTGCATCAATGATACCCAACTCCAATCGACCTGTTTCCGTCAGACGCAACAGGGGTACGCGCAAAATCTTACAACGCCTGCGTACTTCAATCCTTTGAACACCCTGTCGCGCTATATTCCGCGCAACTTCAAGACCGGCTACGTGCAGAGCTACCAAGTAGGCTTTCAACAGCAGTTGCCATATGGCATTGTGGCTGACATCGCCTATGTCGGCAACAAGGCTACGCATCTGCAGGTTCTCGCCGATTACAATCAGGCCACACCATGCGTTGCAACCGCTGGAACAACCTGCGGCAGCTTGCAGGCGCGTCGCCCTGTGGCGGCCTTTGGCGGGATCGAGATCGCCTACGGCGCGGGGTCGGCAAACTACAACTCGCTGCAGTTCAAGCTGGAAAAGCGCGCCTCGACGGGCCTCTATCTTCTGAACTCGTTCACTTACGGCCGCATCTTCGATATCTCCTCCGGTCATCTTGAGACCGCGAATGGAGACAATTCGCGTGTGAACTATGCGAATCCAAGCCGTGACTATGGTCCGGGTGGCTATGATCAGCCGTTGGCCGACACGCTCTCGATCGTATATGACCTGCCATACGGCCACGGCCGCAAGTGGGGCGCCAGCACAGGTCGGCTGACGAATACGTTGTTGGGCGGCTGGCAGCTTACTCTGATCAACACGATGACGAGCGGACTTCCGGTGAACATTAACTACTCGCTTTCATCATCGTCACCTCTTTATGTCTCCGATCTTGTGACCTACCGTCCCAACCGTGTGAATAATGGGCCGATCAAGGCTCCTTCTTCAAGTCGTGTGAAGACGGCGACCTCACTGAACAATTACTTCACCTCTGCGAATCTCGCGACTCCTACGACGTATCCGTGGGGCAACGTGACCCGGAACTCTGAGCGGTCGCCTGCGTTCTATCAGGCCGATCTCGGTTTGCACAAGGCATTTCCGCTTTGGAACGACAGCGCAAACTTCGACTTCCGGGCTGAGGCATTCAATGTGCTGAATAAAGTCAACTACCTCCCATTCACCAATGGCAACTTTGGTACCTTCGGAAACTCCGCTTTCGGACAGATCACGGGTGCGTTTCCGGCACGTCAGCTGCAACTTGCCGCCAAGCTTATTTTTTAGCGGGCACAGGTAACAGGCTAATAGTGAGGCAAGTTACTACACGACGGCGCCGTTTCTCCAGGAATGGCGCCGTATTCAACCGCAGTTGATCCTTGCAGGCAACGGAGCTTTCGATTGAAGATGGACCGCCGTACCTTTGGACAGCTAGGCGCAGGGGCGCTGGCTGCTCTGGCAACACAGCAGGCATGGGGTGGGGTGGCGCAGACCACCTCCCCCACGCTCTTCCACTTTGCGGTGGTTAGCGATACGCACATTATCGACGAGTTTTATAAAAAGGGCTCCGAGAACGGAGTCGAAGACAATGAGAGCATCCTCCTCACGACCGAGCGCCTGATCTCGGCGAGGACCTTGATCAACTCCCTAAAGCCGAAGATCGAGCAGGTCTTCATTCCGGGAGACTGCTTTCATAACTACCCCTCTGCCGACTACGACTTTTACTTCAAGAACCGCACACGAATCGATATCGCGAAGGAGTTGTTCGACGGCTTTGAGATGCCGGTGCATCTTGGCTTCGGCAACCATGATTACGATGTGCCACGAGTATCTCGTGATATGTCTCACCGGCTTTTTGCAGAGAAGTTGAAGACGAAGCCCTATTCTTCGATCGACTACAAGGGCTTTCGGTTTCTCCATCTGAATAATTTTATGGGGAGCACGTGGGCCGAAACGGCTTCCCCCAGGGAACATCAGTACGGCACGCTGGGCGAAGAGCAACTGAACTGGGCCGAGGCGCAGTTGCATGATCGCAAACCAACGGTCGTGTTCATTCACTATCCGCTCTGGATCGTTGCGCCAACCGAGGTGAAGGACTATGGACTTCATCCGCTGCTCTATAAGTATCGAGACAATATCCAGTTTGTGATCGCGGGTCACTGGCACAAGTGGGTGGACTTCGCCCATACCTTTGGGCCACAGCATTATGTAACTGCTGCCACGCGATACGATCCGAATGCCTACATGCTCTTTGAAGCCGACAGCAAGAAACAGACAATACGCTGGATGAATGCAGACCTGGTGCAGTGGTCAACCCATTACAGCAAACCCTACAAGAGCTAAAGAACCACAACAAAACCTTAAGGTGCAGCAAAACGGCAGTGATGGCCAATGTCGTCACTGCCGAATTTTATTTGGACTGGATGACTATGAATTTAGGTATAGCAACTCGTGCATTTGGTGCCGTGGCTGTATTGGCTATGGCTCGTGTGTCGTGGTCTCAAATGACAGCAGATCAAGACAAGCTCGTGCATCTAAACCAGATCCAGGTGATTGGCTCGCACAACAGCTATCACGCGGGGTTTGCGCCGAGCGAACGGAAGTACTTGGAGATGAAGAACCCGAAGGCTCTGCGCGGGCTCGACTATCACCATGCTGCGCTCGCGGATCAACTCTCTGGAGGGGTGCGGCAGATTGAAATCGATGTCTTCGCGGATACCAAAGGAGGGCGATTTGCGCATCCCGCGATTGTGCGAAGCGTGGCAACGGCTGGATTGACGGCTGACCCGGACTTTGATCCTCAGCACGAGATGGACAAGCCTGGGTTCAAGGTGATGCACGTTCAGGATTTGGATGAGCGAAGCACCTGCCACACCTTTGTCGCTTGCCTCACCCAGGTCCGGACATGGTCCAAGCAACATCCGCAGCATGTGCCGATCTTCATTCTGGTCG
>Ga0193717_1000371_pt1 | contig 31727 bp, 36 predicted proteins | sample U2c2metaG_FD_145900 | JGI IMG/M metagenome (GOLD analysis project Ga0193717, IMG submission 145900) | Soil microbial communities from a riparian zone of the East river system, Colorado, United States - U2c2 | ecosystem: Environmental > Terrestrial > Soil > Riparian zone | place: USA: East River... | reverse complement strand
TTCGTCCAGCCGACATCCAATGGGACGGAGTTTTTGCCCAGGATGAGCGGGGTGATCGCGCTGTCGCAGGCGAGGCGGCGGATCGCGGCGGCGGACAGGCCGTCGCCGTAGACCAGGTCACCGATCCCCGCACCACCGGCGCCGGAGCGGAGGTCTTCCAGGTCGGCGGTGATGGTGATGTTGGCTTTCGGGCCGTCACCATCGATGAAAGCGTCGCTGGCCGCGGCGCCGGCTGCGGTGTTCAGGACCGTCGTCAACGCGTCCGCCTGCCGCTTCTCGCGCGACCGCGGATCCAACTCGCCGTCGACAGTCTTATGGGGTTTCGCGCCGGCGTGGATCATCGCCCGGAGCAGTTCGGCGTTCTCATTCGCCAGATAGCCGCTGAACTTGACCCCGTGGTCGGCGTCGCGCAGCGAGAGCGCTTCGCGGGCGTAGGCCTTGTCCTCGGCGGGTTCGGGGCCGTCGGTGTCGAGCAGGTCACAGACGTGCTTGGCGGCCTTCCGCAGTTCGACCGGGTTCAGGTGCGCGGCGAGTTTCACGAGTTCTTGTTCGGCGACCTCGATGTCCTCGACCGGGACCGTGTCCGGCAGTTTCTCCAGTGCTCCGATGATCACCTGCGCCTGTGCCGGACGAATCAGCACCTGTCCCCGCAACCCCGCATCCGAGTCGACGGCGCCGTCCGCATCGAGGTCCGGGTCGACGGCACCGTCCGCATCCGCGTCGGTGTCCGGGTCCGCGGCATCGTCCGCCTCGGCGTCCGGGGCGGCGGCGAGATCGCTTTCGAGGTCGGCGTCAGGGTCGGCGTCACTGGCGAAATGATCGTCGAGGTCGCTGCCGAGATCTGCTGCTGGGTCGGGCAGGGCCGCGGAGACGGCGGGGTATTTGGGGAGGGTTTTGGCGAGGGTGAGGTCGCGGCGGACGTCGCGGGGGTGGCGGTTGTGGCGCAGCGACAGCAGTTCGACGGTGTCGTGGGCTCCTAGTTCGGCGGCGTCGCCGGAGTCGTCGACGCTGGCCATGTAGTGGAGACGGACGGTCTTCAGGCGGGCGAGCTCGGTCTCGACCGCGTCGAGGACCTGCAGCCGTTCGCTGCTGGTCTTCGACCATGCCGGTCGCGCGCCCAGGATCTCCATACCCAAGACTCTAGACACTGCCTCCGACAGTTTTCGTTCGGAATGCCCTTGTTTGTAAGGGTTCTGAAGATTGTCTGGATCTTGTGGGTGGTATCGAATCACGCCAAGTTGTCCACAGCCGGCTCGGAAATGTGGATGAACGCAGTGGTGGGTCTGGGGCAGGATGGCGGTATGTGGAGCATTCGGGACTATCGGGCGGCCGATGAGACCGGGTGGCTTCGGTGCCGGGTGCTGGGCTTTCTCGATACGGCGTACTTCGATGACGTCGCTACCCGCAAGCCCGCGATCGCCCAAGGGCTCGAACTCGTCGCGACGGCAGGTGGCCAGATCGTCGGCATGCTCGACGCCAGTGTGGACGGGCACGACGCGACCATCGAGACGATCGCGGTGCATCCGGAGCACAGGCGGTCCGGGGTAGCGCGAGGGTTGCTCGAGGAGGTCAGCCGTCGCTTGGTCGCCCGAGGCGCGCGGCAGGTCGACGCCTGGACGCGCGATGACGAGGGCACCATTCAGTGGTACCGGTCCCAGGGTTTCCAGGAGCAGATGCGGTATCTGCATGTCTACGCATCCACCCCTGAGGAGGCAGCGGCGTTCGCCACGCGGGAGGACCTGATGCCGCGCAGCGGGTTCTTTCATGCGTGGATCGAGCAGGAGGACGCGATGCGGGCGGAGTTCACGAGGGTGCACGTGTGCCGGCGGATGGTCAGGTCATTGGAGGCCGGTTTCGGTGAGGATTCGGGTGATGGTGGCGGCGAGGGTGGATGACTCGTCGATGACGGTTTCCTTGGGTGATTCGAGGAGGTCGCGGGCGTGGTACCACTCGCGCATCGCGGCCGCGTCGAATTCTGTGGCCTTCGGGCGGGTGGCGTGGCGGCGTACGGTCTCGTCGAAGGGGACGTCCAGGTAGTAGAAGTACGACGGGCCGGCGTGCTGACGAGCCAGCCGGGCCAGCATCACGGCGTACCGGCTGGTCGGAAGGATGCCTTCGACAACGGTGTGGAATCCGCGTCGCAGGGCGAGGCTCGCGAGCTGCTCGATCGCCGTGATGTTCGCGCCGTCCGGTTCGTCCAGTTCCTTGAAGATGGTCCGCCGGATGTAGTCCTGCTCGACCCAGGCGACGCCCCGCCCGTACGCCGCTCTGATGCCTGCGGCAACCGAACTCTTACCCGAACCCGAGTTGCCGCGCAGCACGATCAATCGCGGGTCCTCGGTCACCCAGCCACTCTATGCAAAGCGGCAGACCATCCCTACCAAGTAGCGGGCTGGCCCGGGAGGTGGGTGCCGAAGGTCCACTCGTAGCCCGCGGGGTCGGCGACACGGCAGCGGTAGTTGCCCCACTCGGTGTTGTCGGGGGTCCAGATCGTCTCGGCGCCGGCCTTCACCGCGTTGGTGTAGACCTCGTCGACGGCGGCCTCGGACTCGAGTGCGACATAGCTGCCGTGGCCGACGCTCACACCCTTGCGAGCTGGGCGGTCGTAGCCCTCCTCGTCGGTGAAGAGCGTGATCGCCACGTTGTCGCGCCGCATCTCGGCGTGCATGATCCCGCCCTTGTCGTCGGGATACTTCGTCGTCGTCTCGAACCCGAACGCCTGCTCGAGCCACTCGAGCGCGGCGGCCGCGTCCCGGTAGGCGAAGTAGGCGTGGAGGCTGGCCGGGCGAGTACTGCTGTTCTCAGTCATAAGCCCAGCATCCCGAAGGTAGCGGCCACCTCCTGACCTCTACTCGAAAGGGTTGAGTGGATTACTGCTGGAAGTGGCCTGGGCCGAGGATTTGCCAGCCCTTTGCGGTCGGGTCTGTGATCGAGGTGACCGGCATCGTGAAGGTCCTGACCTGCTTGTTCGGGCGGCTGATCGCCCAGAAGGTCGGCTTCGAGGAGGAGCGATCCCACGCGATGCCCTGGCCCTGTACGTCCGGGAGGTCGACCGTCGCGACCCACTGCAGTTCCGCGCCGGCCTTCGGCAGGTTCATTACGTACGCCTCGCCGAGGTCGTGCCCGGTCAGCCAGAGCCGGCCGTCCGGTCCCCACGAGCCGCCGGAGTTGCTCATCGGCTTGAACTTGTCGAGGATCTGCTTCGGGATCGTCCAGGACGCGGTGACCTCGAACTTGTCGTTCAGCTTCACTACCTGGGTGTTGTAGGTCTGCCCGTACGGCTCGGTCTGACCGTCCTGCACCACGTCGTAGTTCGCGAACCCGGCCCACCAGGCGCCGTCGTGCCGGTCCAGCCAGGTGAGCGAACCGCGGTAGATCCCGAAGCTGTACGTGTCGACGTGCCGCATCGTCTTGGTGTCGAACACCTCGATCGAGCTCTCCATCGGCCATTCCGGGTAGTTCGAATGCACGGCGTACAGCTTGCTGCCGACGACGACTCCGCTGTCCAGGTGCTTGAACGGCCCGGCGGCGTCACCCGCGAACTGCAGCAACGGCTGGCCGGTGGTCCGGTCGTGCTTGGTGATCGTCCGGTTGTTGACGGCGTAGAAGTACTTCCGGTCCACCGCGACCGCCTGGTTCGCGTCGAACGCGTCGTACGACCTAAGCGGCGTCGCAGCAAACGACGGCGGCTCGGCAGCGGTCGCAGTACTGGCTTGCGGTACTGCGGAACCGGTGGCTGATGCGGTCGGTAAGGCAACCAGAGCAGCCAGTGCTGTAGCAGCCAACAGGGCAGACAGTTTCGGGCGGATCATGTCATCCTCCAGACGGTGAGACTCAGACGGAGGCATCTTCACCGTGTTCGCGGTGCAGGCCCGAAACGCCCTGCGCCAACGGGATGAATGCTGGGTGAATGGCCTTGCGGCAGGCAACTGTAGTGAGCTTTTGGGCACCGTCAGTTGTCGTTCGTCAGCTGTTGACTCCCTGCGCGAGGCGGCAGACCATCCGCTTTAACGGGTGTTTTGTCGGCCAAGGGGGGCCACCATGGAGATCCATCGCATCGGACGCGACGCCAGCGTGCTCAACAACCAACTCGAGGTACCAGGCGTCGGCTACCTCGCTGTCAACGCGTTCGTCCTGAAGGCGGCCGAGCCGGTCGTCGTGGATACCGGGCTCAGCCTGCCCGGCCGGGGTTTCATGGACGCGCTGGGCTCGGTTCTCGACCCCGCGGACGTCCGCTGGATCTGGCTCACGCACCCCGACCGCGACCACACCGGCGCGCTGTTCGACCTGCTCGAAGCGGCGCCAGAAGCGCGGGTGATCACCACCTTCATCGGCGCCGGCATCATGTCGACCGATCGCCCGCTTCCGATGGACCGGGTGTACCTGCTCAACCCCGGCCAGTCACTCGACGTGGGCGACCGCACCCTGCGAGCGTTCCGTCCGCCGCTGTTCGACAGCCCGGCGACCGTCGGCTTCTACGACGACAACTCGGGAATCTGCTTCAGCTCCGACTGCTTCGGCGCGCCCATGCCGACCAGTGAGCTGGCCGGCTGCGCCGAGGTCAGGGACGTTCCGCGGGACGATCTTCGCGCCGGGCAACTGTTGTGGGCCGTCATCGACAGTCCCTGGGTGCACAACGTGGATCCGGCGAAGTACCTCGGAACCGTCGAGCCGATCCGCGCCATGGACCCGGCCGTCATTCTCAGCACCCACCTGCCTCCGGCCGCCGGGCAGACGGCTGAGTTCCTCGACATGCTCGCCGCCGCGCCAGGCGCCGATCCCTTCGTCGGTCCCGACCAGCGTGCGCTGGAAGAGATGCTCGCAGGCTTCGAGCCGGCCGGTACGGCGTAGGCCTTCTCAGTTGGCTATCGAAAGCTGCTCGTCGGCATCCTTCGCAGGTGCACGAGCGGCTCGCTGACGACGAAGCCAGATGAAGAGGGCTACGCACGGGATCATCAGGCCGCCGACGCCTAGAACGAGGAAGCTCCAGAACTGATCGATGTGGTCGACCAGCCAACCGAAGTTCTGGCCGAAGAATCCGGTGATGAACGTCAGCGGCAGGAACACCGTGGCCAGGATGGTGAGCTGCTCGATGGTGGCGTTCTGCTGAACGCTGACCTTGGTCTGCTCGACCGAGATCACCGCCATGTTCGCCTCGAGCACGGTCGCCAGCAGATCACGCTGCGCGGCGACCTCTTCGTTGACCAGCACCAGGTGGTCGTGCACGTCGCGGAAGTACGGCAGCAAGCCGGTGTCCCGCGCTCCTCGCTCGACGGTTGCCAGTACTGCGAGCAGCGGGTGCACCGCGCGGTAGAAGTCCGTCACCTCACGACGAAGGAAGTAGATCCGCTCGGTCGGCGCGACGGAACCCGCGAACACGGTCCGCTCGACCTGTTCGATGTCGCGCTCGAGTTCGGCGACCACCGGCCCGTACCCGTCCACGACCTGGTCCAGGATCGCCCAGAGCACGGAGTTCGTGCCGTTCTCCAGCAGTTCTGGGCGGTGTTCGAGCCGGGTCCGGGCGCCGTGGAGCTCGCTGGCCACGCCTTGGCGGACGGTGATCACGAACGCCGGCCCGACGAACACGCTGACCTCCCCGAAGTCCACCTCCTCCCGTTGGTCGTCGTACCGGGCGGTCCGCAGGATCACCAGCCGGATGTCGCCCTCGTACGGTTCGACCTTCGGCCGCAGGTGGAACGTCTGGGCGTCCTCGACCGCCAGCTCGTGCAGGCCGAAGTTCTCGCTCACCTGGCTGAGCTCCTCCGGCGTCGGTTCGTACATGCCGAGCCAGACGAAGCCGCCCCCGCGGACCCGGGTGGCCGCGTCCTCGACCGACATCGGGCCGACGTGCTGGCGGTGTCCGTCGCGGTAGTACGCGCAGTCGATGATCATGGTCAGCTCCTCGTCGATACTTCTTGGGCCCACCCCCGATCCTGACCCGGCCCGGGCGTGGGAAATAGGCTTGACCGGACAAAGTCGTGATGAACATCCCGGTGAACCTCGAGGAGATCCGATGGCCCGCCCGCTCGTGTTGATGCCTGGTCCGATGAACCGGTCGGTCCTGTCCGGGACGGCCGAGCACTTCGAGGTGATCCGGCTCTGGGAGGCGGACGACCCGGACGCAGTACTGGCTGAGCGGGGCAAGGAGATCGTTGCTGTCGCCACCGCCGGTACGACGATCGACGGCGCCTTTCTGGATCGTCTGCCGTCGGTGCGGATCGTCGCGAGCTTCGGAGTGGGGTACGACAAGATCGACGCCGCGGCCGCCGCGACACGTGGCGTGGTGGTGACGAATACCCCCGGCGTGCTGGACAACGAGGTGGCTGACACCGCTCTCGGTCTGCTGTTGATGACAGCTCGCGAACTCCCGCAGGCCGAGCGGTATCTGCGCACGGGACGTTGGCAGGAGCGCCCCTACCCGTTGACCAAAGCAACGTTGCATGGCCGGACGATGGGCATCCTCGGACTGGGTCGGATCGGTGAGGCGATTGCCCAGCGCGCGTCGGCCTTCGGGATTTCCGTTGCCTATCACAACCGTCACCCGAAGGATGTTGCCTACCGCTACTATCCGACGCTGGTCGAGCTCGCTACCGCTGTGGACATCTTGATGGTGGTGATTCCGGGCGGCGACGAGACCCGGCATCTGGTCGATGCCGAGGTGCTGGAAGCGCTTGGTCCGGACGGAATCCTGATCAACGTCGCGCGCGGTTCGGTGGTCGACGAAGCTGCCTTGGTCTCGGCGTTGCAGTCGCGGACGATCCTCGGTGCGGGTCTGGATGTGTTCGAGCACGAGCCGGACGTCCATCCCGGGCTGTTGGAGCTGGACAACGCAGTACTGCTGCCGCACGTCGGCTCAGCGAGCATCCCGACCCGGGACGCGATGGGCCGGCTTGTCGTGGACAACCTGATCAGCTGGTTCGACACCGGCGTACCACTGACACCTGTGCAGGAGTCAGCGGATCTGGTACGAAAGCTCCGTGGCTGACCAGAACGCCGTACGCCGGATCGCACTCGACCTACCCGAGGTCCGCGAGGACGAGGATCGTTTCGCGTTCGCCGTCGGCAAGAAGGCGATCGCCTGGGTGTGGATGAAGCGGGACGCCCCGAAGCAGCCCCGGATCGCACAACCCGACGTACTGGCGATCCGGGTGGGAGGTGCCGCGGAGAAGCAGGCGCTACTGAGCGCGGACGAGGAGAAGTTCTTCACCGAGGACCACTACAACGGCTTCCCCGCGGTCCTGGTCCGCCTGCCCGCCGTCGACGAGGTGGAGCTCCGCGAACTCCTCACCGACGCCTGGCGTATCCAGGCGCCGCGCGCACTCGTGAAACAGCACAAGCTCTAGCCCGTACTGCGTTGGCGTGGCGCAAGTGGTTCAGCTGGCTGCCGGGGTCGGGAGGTCCCAGATGCGGTTGGTGCGCCAGGCGTATTCCAAGGCCTGGATGTCGGGCGGTTCGATGCCGAAGCCGGTGAGGATCGCGCAGACCTGCTCGCGGTGGTGGTTCGCGTGGTTGAGCGCCTGGGCGATGAAGATGCCGGCCCGGGTCCCGCGGGTCTCGTCGTCCACGATGATCACGCGCTCGACCTCGATCGGCTTGGCCAGCGTCTCCTCCCAGAGCAGCCGCGCCTCCTCGTTCCACGCTTCCAGCTTGTCGAAGGTGATCTCGCCGTCCATCGAGGCGAGCGGCTGGTCGGCGAGCCGGCCCAGGTAGCCGCGGTCGCACCCGATGATGTGCTCCAGCGTCGCGAGGATGCCGCCGAACGTACCGACCCCGGTGACCTCGAGCTGCTCCGCCGTGAAGTTCTGATCTCGGCAGAACCCCACGAGCTCCGTGGTGGCCCAACTGTTGTGCCTGATCGCGTCCAGCAAGACCTCGTTCATGCCTGCCCGGTCCTCTCGTCGACTACAAGGCAGGCTAACGCGCACCATCACCGGACCAGAACTCATTAAGCGGCGCCGCGGCGCCCGACTCAGGCCTGCTGGGTGACGTTTACCATCCACCCGATGCCGAACCGGTCGACGCACATGCCGAACTCGTCGCCCCACATCTGCTTCTCCATCGGGACCGACACAGTGCCGCCGTCGGACAGCTTGCCCCAGTAACCACGCAGCTCGTCGCCGTCGTCCCCGCTCAGACTGACCGTGATGTTGTCCCCCGGCGTATGCGTCATCCCCTCAGGCGTGTCCGCCGCCATCAGGCAGTACCCGCTCGGGCTCTCAAGCTGGCCATGCATGATCTTGTCCGCGTCCGGCGAGTCCTGCGCGCCGTACTCCCCGAAGGTGTTCACCTTCAAGTCGCCGCCGAACACACCCTGGTAGAACTCCAGCGCCTGCCGCGCGTTTCCGTCGAAGCTGATGTACGGATTGAGTAGAGACGCCATCGCAAACTCCTTTGTCTGTGACCTGTTCTCGCACCCTAGCCCCGCCCTCCGACAATCCGCGACGCCTCACCGCCGACAACCCCACCGCGTCACCACCCACACCCAACCAGTCATCCCAACAAGACGAACAGAGGAGCAGCTGGGTGACACTCGTGCTGGTAACCGGAGCCACCGCACAACGTTGCCGACGAGTGGTTCGGCCGCCACACCTTGCAACTTCCGCCAGCGACCGTACTGCGTGTCGCGGGCGAGGTCGGCGACCACCTCGGGTTCATCTGTGGGACGACCGGCAATGAGGGTGAGGTCTGGGAACTCTTCGACGCGATCGTCAGCCTCAGCGTCGAAGTACAAGCTCTCCGCGAGCGGTTGGCAAGCCGGGGCAGCTTCGGCAGCAGCGAGGCCGAGCTGCAGCGGGTCCTTCGCTGGCAGCACAACATCGATGCGGTCAATGCAGGCTTCGGTGCTCTCATAGTGGATGCCAGCGGCCCGGTTGATGAGGTGGTAAACCAGTTGCTGGCGGACCTCGAGGTACGACTAGGGTCTGTCGGGTGATCCTTCGCCATGTGACGTTCGATGCTGCCAACCCCTACGAGCTCGCCGTTTTCTGGAGTCGCGCCACCGGTTGGTCTGTGTCCGATGAGGACAAGCCCGGCGACAACGAAGTACTGGTTGAGGCTCCTGCGCCCGTTCCCGGCATGCTGTTCATCGGCGTACCGGAGGGCAAGTCCGCGAAGAACCGCCTCCACATCGACTGGGTCCCGGACGAGCGCACCCGTGACGAGGAGGTCGAGCGCCTCCTCACCCTCGGCGCCACCATCCACGAGGACCACCGCAAGCCCAACGGCCGCGGCTGGGTCACCCTCCTCGACCCCGAAGCCAATGAATTCTGCATCGAGATGAGCCAGGCAGAACGCGGCGAGTAGCAGCACGTACTGCGTCTGCCGCGCACCCGCCACCGAGCAGCTGCTCCCCCGCACGAAGCCCTGGACGACCTAGCGCCGGAACAACCTCCGCAGCAACGAAGGACTTGACGAACCAGGTGCCGCCACGGGCAACGGTTCGTCGGCCTCGAAGACGGCTAGTTCCGCCAGCGCCCGACCCAGTACGTGGGAGGGGTGCTCGACCTCGCCGGCTGGTTCGCCTCGTTCCACGGCCTGCCGACCGCCTTCCACGTCCGGTACGACTTGCGGCCGCTGCTCCAGATAGCGCACCACCAGGGTCCTCGCAGCAGCTCGTGCATCCAGCGCGACAGCCCACTCGACCAGACTGACCGGATCGATGATCCACGAGGTGGGGAAGTCCTCGGCAGCGAGTTGCGGTTCTGACAGGGAAGCGAGCGGCGGGAGGACGAGGTCGCGCAGTACCGGCACCAACTCAGCCGGTGCCAGAAATCCCTCGCCCAGCTCGCGCAGCCGCCCGAAGAGCTCCACATCGCTGCTCGCACCCACGAGATTGATGAGGTGGCTGGAGAACAGAAGATCGTCCCTCCGGTGCGCCAATCCCGGGTTGGCCGCGCGCCACCGATCCAGGCGTGCGTCACGCACCGAAACGACGACATTCACGTGCGTGCCGTCGCCGGCCCGGTTGTAGTGCGACCCCATCAGCTGCAGCTCAAGCGCCTGCGACCCCCGCTCGGTCGAGGCCGTACGATCCGTCTTCCGCCAGACAAACCCGTTGCCCAGGGCCCCAGCGAGCCAGCGGCCGTACTCGTCGACCATCGCCGCGGGTTTGTCATCGACACCGAACACCGGAGGGTCTTCCACGCTCGCATCCTGCCAGGCCTCACCGACAACGCAAGAACCTCGGCATTTCAGCTGCGGCGAGCGACGGACCGCCGTACTGCGTGCGCCAAGCGGGCCATGTCAGGGGTGATCGCATCGGCGCCTGCCGTGATGAGTTCGGCGCCGCGCATCGCGTTCTTGGCGTAGCCGATCGAGCGCACCCCTATGCGCCTGCTGAACTCGATGTCGCTCACGGCATCGCCGACCATGAAGCACCTGCCGGGCGGGCTCGTGAGATGCGCGAAGATCTGGTCGGCAAGCGCCGGGTGCGGCTTCATGAGATCAGGACGCGCAAAAGGCCGACCCACGATCTGGCCGACTTGATCAGCCAACCCGTGCAGCTCGAGGAAGATCCCGATAGCTGCGGTCGCGTTGTTGCTGACGACAACAACTGGCAATCCTGCCTCACCACAGGCCGCCAGGAAATCCTTCGCTCCGGGCGTGATCGGCGCAGTACGTGCCGCCACGATCTCACCATCAACGGCAGCCTGTTCCGCCTCGTCCATTACCTCAGGCGCGTGAACCGATGCGAACTCCAGCACCCCCAAGTGCTCATGGGTACTGGCCAACGGCTCCGGAATCCCAACCCCTGCTCGCAAAATCGGCTTCCGCACCCACTCCGCGATCAGCGACCCACTCCCCCTCGGAAACAGATCCGCCACCGGCCCATCAAAGTCGAGCAACACGCCTTCCGCGTCCCCGACCATCCCCACCAACTCATCAATCACGCTTCAAGCCTCACCTGATCGCGGTCGCCTGGGACCACTGGATCTGCCAGTCGCCGTTGGCGTTTCGCCGATAGGCGTCCAGGTGCCACGCTTCGAGCTTCCCAGGTTCCTCGCCGTTCTCAGAGATCTCGATCGCCGACCGATAGCGCAGTACGGCGACATCCTTGTCGACCATCACCTCGATCTCCGACAACGCTTCGAACCGCCTGTAGTCGATCTCCCCGGAGGCGATCCCGCCGACATACCCCTCCTTGGACCACACATGCCCGCTCGGTGTCACGAGCCGAAAATCCTCAGCGTGCAGCGCGTCCAACTCGTCCCCCCGCCCCTCGACTAGCGCCCGCAACCGTCCCCGCTCGACCTCTGCCAGTTCGTCTGTCCTCATCCGGCCAACCTACCCAAGACCAACCGAGTGGAATTGCTAGATTTGGCCCGTCGGCTCCGCACCAGCCCATCACCAAGCGACCGACGAGGAGGGACCGTGCGGCATGACGTCAGAACATTTCTGTTCGGCCTACTCTTCGCTGTTGCCCTCGCCACCGGTTTCATCTGGTACGACAACCACAACAGCCCGTCGATGAACGTCCAGTCCGGCGACTGCATCGACAGTTCCTACAAAGTTGTCGACTGCGATTCCCCGGACGCCGCCTACCTAGTACATGGCGACGCCTACGGCGCCGATCCCCAGAACCCCTGCCGCGCCTACCCAACCACCACCAACGTAGTCGGCTTCACCAACGGAGCCGGCGCCTTCAAGCAAGTCTGCGTCGCCGCCCGATAAGGCACTACGACGTCGGTTCTGCGCGACCGTAGAGGTGCGGATTGACGACGGGGTCGTGCTCCAGCACGTGATCCACGAGGTTCCAGAGGTCGCCGAGGCGGGGATGCTGAAGGCCCGCCTCGCGGGAGAGCTTCAGCCCGAAGATCGGCCCGTCGGGCGTCACGGCGCCGCCGTCGACCAGAGTGGCGGCAGGGTACGCCGAGCCCTCCACCGGGCCGACCCGGCAACCAAAGGTCACGTGATCCGTGAAATCGTCCGATCCCCACGTACCGAGAATCGCGTCGATCCAAACCTCATGTACGCCGTTGTGGTGGTAGCAGCTCGCGTAGTACACAGCGACCGGGGTCTCGCCGTAGTTGACGGATGCCAGGTGCGCTGCGCTGCCGTGTTGCAGCAGTCGCAGACGAAGTCCCGATACTCACGGGTGGTCTCGTCGACGGTCAGGCTCACGGGTTCAACCTCAGATCGATGTACGGGACGGTGTCGCCGGGGAGCAGATAGGTCTCGATCTCCACGAAGCCGTGCTTCTGGGCGAAGCGGAGGCCGTCGTTGTTCGACGCCAGGACAACGGTTTCGACCGTATCGGCGCCGAGGGTCCGCGCGTACTCGAGCGCCCTCGCGTAGAGCTCCTCGCCGAATCCCCGGCGTCGGTGGGCGGGCAACACCCGCGCGATCACAGTGGCGGCCGGCGAATCACTCGTCGGCGGACGAACCGTAGTACAGCCGATCAGTTCGTCGCCGAGATAGGCGACCTCCAACCGGTTGCGCTGGGCACGCTCCCGCACACCCTCAAGCGACAACTCGTGGGACGGGATGATCAAGTTATGGACATGCCGCCAGTCCTCCAGCCCGGCATCATCAGCCGGCTGCAGATACCGAAGCTCGCTCACGCCGGAAGCCAACCCTTCCCACCCACAACCGTCAACCACAAATGCAAACCTACAATCAGCGCGCCCAGGGCTTCGTCGTACGCGACGAAGCGTGCCGCGCCGCGACCAGCCATCGTGTGGCAGGCTCAAGAGATGGTTGGGACGAGGCTTGAGCATGTCCGCGCGAATGTGGCTGACCTGAGGTCCGCTGTCGAGTGGTACACGACGGTTCTCGGCTTCGAGGTGGAGTCCTACTGGCCGCCGGATGCGCCGAACTACGCGCACTTCGTGACACAGTCCGGCGCGACGTTCGCGGTGATGGAGGCTGCCGGCCGAGGCGGTCGGTTCAACTTCACGGTTGACGACCCAGACGCCATGTGGGACGACGTCAAAGATCTCGCCGTGGTTGTCGAGCCGCTCTTCGATACTCCGTACGGAACAAGGAAGTTCACCATCGCCGATCCCGACGGCAACGAACTGGGCTTCGTCCGCAACGACTGACGCCTCACCAGACAAAGGCCCAGAAGGGCAGACTCACCGCAGGTAGCTGCTCCCGGGGTCGATGTCGCGGGGCGGTAGGAGAGTCGTCAGTGCGTTGTAGATGTAGTCGGCCCAGAGTTCGAGCGGCCAGCCACGACGGATCACGAGCAACTCGAACATCTCGGGAGACGTCACTGACCACATCAGGTCGGCGGCCGCATCCACCGCGACTCCCGCGCGCAGATGGCCGGCCTGGTCCAGGTACTGCGCGTTCTCCGTCATCCGGGCAAGGCGGTCCTCGTCCATCTCACGGAGAAGCTCATTGAGACCGGGGTCCACCAGCGCCGCATCCCGGACCAGGAGATGGATCGGGCTGACGCCGGGACCAACCTCCATGGCGAGGCGTGACCAACCGTGCACGACGTCGTACGGGTCAGGCTGCCCGCGCAAGGACTCGGAACGCTGATAGGCAGGAGCGTCTCCTTGGCCCTGGAGGCCCTGTCTGAACAGCGCTTCCACCAGTCCCGTCTTGCCTCCGAAGGTCTTGTAGACCGTCTCTTGGGAGACACCAGCTTGCGACGCGATCGTGGCGACCGTAGTACCGGCGAAACCTGAGCGTAGGAAGAGGTCTCGCGCGGCATCGAGGATCTTCGTCCGGCGCGACAGAGCCGCATCTCTTCGGCGCGAGGAGTCGTACGGGCGTTGAGCCTTGACAGGTCCCACCAACCGGCTCACACTCCAAAATTAGATACAGAGTACTGTATCAAAAGCCCAGGGGGTGGGTCATGCAGGACACGGAAGAACAGTTCCTCACCTTTGCTCATCGGGTCTCCGCCGCGGCGAACTCGCACGACATCGACAGAGTCGTCGAGTGCTTCACCGAGGACTACGTCAACGAGAGTCCCGCACACCCGGCTCGCGGTTTCCGCGGTCGCGAGCAGGTGCGGCGCAACTGGACCCAGATCTTCGCCACCGTTCCCGACATCACCACGAAGGTCGTCAAAGCCCACCAGGACGGCGATCTGGTCTGGTCGGAATGGGAGATGCAGGGCACGCGCCTCGACGGCGCTGAGCACCTGATGCGCGGGGTGATGCTGTTCACTGTCGAGGGCGACCGCGCCTCCGCGGTGCGTTTCTACCTCGAACTGGTCGACCAGGCTGACGTCGACACCGATCAGGCCGTCCGCGAACTGCTCACCGAGCCACGGTCATGATTCTGATAGCAGGCGGTACGGGACGCCTGGGAAGCCGGATCGCCAACGACCTCTGCCGCCGCGATCTCAGAGTGCGGGTGCTGAGCCGTGGCCTGACTACTCCCGTCCTAGTGCTCGAGGACAAAGTCGAGGTCGTGCACGGTGACGTCCGTGATCGGGCCGGCCTCGACCAAGCCATGAACGGGATCGACGTGGTCGTAGCGGCGGTGCAAGGATTCGTCGCCCCGGGTGACGTCACCCCGGAGAGCGTTGACCGGGACGGCAACATCAACCTCATCGAGGCAGCGGAGGCACGGGGGGCCTCGTTCGTACTGGTCTCGGCGGTCGGCGTCGCGGCCGACAGCCCGATGGAACTTGTCCGGATGAAGTGCGCCGCCGAGCAGCGCCTGCGAGCCGGGTCGTGCAAGTGGACGATCGTCAGATCAGACGCGTATGTCGAGACCTGGGCGGACATCCTGACTCAGACAGCCGGCGCGTCCGGCAGGCCCTTGATCTTCGGACGTGGCACTGCCCCGGTCTCCTGGGTAAGCGTCGACGACGTGGCCGCGCTCACCGAACAGGCAGTACTCGACGACTCCCTACGAAACCGGGTCCTGGAGATCTGCGGCCCCGAGCCGATCGCGCTGATGGACCTCGCGAAACTCGTGATGGCGCACCAAGGATGGCCCGGTAACCCCCGCCGAGTACCACGCCCGATCCTGCACCTGATGGCGAACACGATCGGCCGAGTCCGCCCCGCACTAGGCCGCCAAGCACGCGCGGCATTAGCAATGGACAACCTGCCGACCCGCCACGACGACGCCTTGCGCGCCGAGTTCCCCAACCTGCCCCGTACCCCGATCTCCCAGGCAATCAGCCGCCTGCTCGTACCTTCCTGATCCGTAGGATCCGGGGATGCCCTTCAGCGATCGACTCGTTGCAAGCACTGCCGACGCATCGTGGCTACCGCCCGGAAGCACTGCAGAAGTATGGGCGTGCGACTCCACCGCAAGCCCGGAGCCAGTGATCATCGTTCGGTTCCTGCTGACTCGAGTTGTTGCTGGTCGCGAGCCTGAGATCTTCTGCGTCGAGGTAACGAAAGGGCTTGACCTACCGACTCGGTTCCTTGGAGGAGACAACGGCTGGACCGCTTCGACCGTGGGACTTGATGACCTGAGCCAGGACCTCTTTGGTCGACTGGTGCCAACGCGCTGCGTGGGATACGTCCGCAACGTTGTGCCCACCCCCGACGAGACCTACCAATACCCCACGCCCTACGCCCATGTTCCGGTCTTCACGGCGACCTCAACTCACGAACCAATCGCTCCGGGGCATTGGGTACCCCTGTCGAGGGGACGGGTCGAACTCAGTACCCGGCACTGGTGGCCCGTCGCCGAATGGTTCCTCTTGTCGAGAAATGATGAGGGGCCGCCGGCCGAGGCTCCTGAGCGCGACGACCGGTGAGGCAGACTGCGGGGATACGTCTCGATGGTCCCTTGCCGTTCCGCGGTCACATCAGCTGGCTGACGCCGGAAGCCGGGACTCAGCGATCGTCGGCGGAGTGGCTTAGGCGGGAGGCGTCGGGCCAGACCATGCGTAGGCAGCTGGGACTGCCGTTCAGGCGGGTTGGGTCTCCGCCGGGCGGTGGGACGGTTGCCGTCTCCACGCAACTGGCTCCCGACACGAGGTAGAACTGCTGCGCTGCGGTGTTCTGCTTCAACACCCACAGGTACAACGCGTTGCCTGTCGCCCGTTCGGTGACGGCTCGTGCGGCGCGGGCTAGAAGCTCGGTGCCGATGCCTGTACGGCGCTGGCTGTGGTGGACGTGCAGGTTGTCGACAAGGCTGCCCCACCTCGGGTCGTCATCGAACGCGACGTGGACAAAGCCCACCAGCCGCTCATCGTGCTCGGCGAGCACGGTGCCAGTGTCGGTGGGTGAGGCTAGCCGCGCTGACCAGACCGCGCGTCGGTCGGCAGCGATGTCGCCATCGAGGAACGAGTCAGCGTAGGCACCGCGATAGTGCCTGCGCCAACTGTCAGCGTGCAGCATCGCGATCTGCTCGGCGTCATCGACTCCCGCCGAACGGAACCGCAGAGACGTCATCAGAACACCCCTGTCCAGGAGCATCGGCCGCTGGGAAACCGGGCTCTTACGTGATCGGGGACGAGCGGCATGAATCCTCCAGTGCGCGGCTTGCTCAACACCCGTGTGCCGAGCCTGGTCCTCACCCGGAGCACCCCACCCGCAAACCGGAGGGTTGCCGACCAGCAAGCCGGGGCTTCGCACTGGCACTCATGACCTGTACCGAAACGCTAGCACCACCGAGGCCGGTGCGGAATCGCGTTAATCGACCCAGACCCGCAGGTACATCCCAGGCGACCACGAAGCGTTTGATCGAGGCAGTGGCATGTGTGACTTTGCGGACACGAGATGCGAGATGCGAGATGACGCTCGGACAGACTCCTCGATCGCATCAGTCGCAACGATCCAGATGAAGTCGCCTGGCAGAGCGAGTTGATCGCGATCCTGGATAGTCAGACTGAGCGCTGGTCGGGTTGTCGGGGCAGAATCAAGGTGTGAAGAAGACTGAGGCCAACCCCGTGGTCGCGCGCAACCGCAAGGCTGCCCATGACTACCATCTGGGCGAGTCCTGGGAGGCGGGGATCGTGTTGCAGGGTATGGAGGTGAAGGCGCTCCGTGCCGGGCGGGCGTCTCTGGTCGGCGGCTTCGCCACTGTCGAGGACCGGGAGATCTGGCTGCACGGCGTACACATCCCGCAGTACTCCCAGGCCCGCTGGTTCAACGACGGCTCACGCCGCAAGCGGAAACTGCTGCTACATCGTGCCCAGATCGACAAGATCGAGCGCAAGGTCAACGAGAGCGGGCTGACGATCGTCCCGGTGACCCTCTACTTCAAGGACGGTCGGGCGAAGGTCGAGATCGCCCTGGCCCGCGGCAAGAAGACCTGGGACAAGCGGTACGCGCTCGCCGAGCGCGAGGCGACCCGGGAGGCCGAGCGTGCGGTTAGCCGCCGGCTGAAGGGTCGCCGGGACTGATCAGCGGTGCGTACGACGGTTCCCTTGACGGAGTCGGGCGGGCCCAGTAGTCGACAGCCGTTGATGGCTGTTCAGGGCTCTCTGCGCATCATGTATCCATGATGTTGAGGGCTCGACCGGTGTTGTCGGAGCGGATGTTGACCTATGACGGGTCAGGCCTGACCTTGATCGGCGGCAATCTTCAGGCGGGTTCGGCCGGATTTCATGATTCGCCTACGGCACGCTTGCAGGCCATCCGGTGAGAGGGGCGGAGGCGTTCCTTGTGGATCGCCGAACGGACGGGTCGGTGTGGCTGACGATCCGCTCCCTGACCCGACCCGCGAGCGGACTCTGGCGAGCCGCCTACCCAGTGACGCTCCTCGCCCAGCACCTGTATCGGAGGCGCTACTTCCGCTCCCTCAACGGGCGGAATCCTTCAGCTATCGGCCTGCCTGACGGGTCATCGAGGGACGGTTGGTCGCTTGCGCCGGACGATGTGCCAGTGCGCAGCTCTGGGCTGGCTGGTGTTCCGGGTCCACGACCTGGTGGCACGGCTGCGTGTGTCTGGATCGGCGGCGCAAGGGCCGACCGGCGTCTACATCCCGGTCTTCGTAGGGGCAGGCGTCAGCGGCACGGCTGCGCCTCTGACCTTGTGATGGCTCATCGCGATCCAGGGTCCACGAAGAAGCGCGCCGCCACGAAGAAGTCCCAGCCGATCATCACCCCGTAGCTGATCAGCAACACACCGACCGCCATCGCGATCGCCTGCCTCACCAGCGGGTACCGCCCTCGACCTTCGGGACGATCACGAAGGCGTCGTTGAGCAACCTCGTCATCCGTTTCGGAACGACCAACAGTGCCCCGCCGACACCGATCAGAGCACAGATTACGAGAACCACAATCGCTATCGGCCCGCGCACCGTATCCCCTTCAATCGCCACTGAATCTCCACAGATAGCACGCGACCGGAGAGCATGGCGCGAAGGCCGGAAACACTAACGGAGCCCTATCGTCAGCATCGGTCAAGACGCCACACCTGCACCGCGGCCATGACGATGGACCTGTACTGCCACTGTGTCCTCGATCGCCAAGCTGCTCGGCGTCAGCCGCGCCACCATCTACAAGTACGTTCTTGAGCTCCGCTCCCTCGCCGTATCCGGCGGGTCGGCGAGCTGGGTGACCTTGCCTCCGGCCACCAACTGCGGCGAAACGCCGGCCGGGCTAGGCCGCGACGGTACGGGGTGTCCACTTCTTGCGCACAGCAACGCCTTTCAGTGAGGACCGGTCAAGTAGGTACAGCCCTGCGAAGGCAGGCACGGGCCGGCCATCCCCGGGATCACGTTGTTCACGATTGTGTTGGTGTAGGCCGCAGCGAACCGGGCGCCGCCGTACATGGTGGCGGGGACGTAGTACCGGTACGCCGTCCGGCCGGCCTTGGGCGCGATGATGTAGCCCTTGCCGGTGCCGTTCTTCACCTGCACCGGGCCGACCGTCGTCCAGGTGTTGCCGGTCCAGCGCTGCAGCGTGGCGGTCGTGTTCGCCTGCGGGTAGATGTAGACGCCGGCAGTGTTCCGGTCGTAGGTGCCGACCTGCGGCGAGGTGAAGAAGCCGAACACGTCGAGCTGGGTGGTGGACGACGTCGTCGGGGTGATCGCCTGGTAGGCAAGCGACGAGCCGTACCAGGTCGCCGGCGCTACGACCCGGTACTGACGGCTTCCCCCGGTACCGAACGGGAACGAGAACTTGCCGTTGCTGAACTTGGCCGAACTGACCGTGTACCACGCGCTGGACGAAGTGTTGCGGGCCTGCAGCACGATCTGTCGCTGCTCGTAGGCCGGGGTGTAGGTCCCGGTCACCGCCGACTGGCGGTTGTAGACCGCCCAGGCCGGGACCTTCGCGGTCACGCTGGTCCCGTAGGCGCTCAGCATGTTGTTGGTGGTGACGTCGTGCCATTCGTTGTACGCGGTCACGGCCAGCGAGTACGCCGACCGCAGTGTGTAGGTCACCTGCGTGGCTGTGGTCCGACCACCAATCTTGACGTCGTAGTAGCTCGAGTTGGCGGGGTCGTAGGTCACCTGGAACGTCACCGGCAGATTCAGGTCCAGCGGGTCGTTCGGTGTGGTGTCGGTCCAAGTCGGCGACCTCCACTTCACGGTCATCGCGCCGGAGGCGGCCAGCGTCGAGGAGACCCGCTGCGGGACCTGCGGGGTGTTCGCGTCGAAACCCGCCGACGCCGCCTCCGGGCCGAGCGAGCCCGCGGACACGACGAACTCCAGCGGTGCGTCCCGCCCGACCCTCTGACCGTAGTCGGAGGGCCAGGCGTTCCAGATCTCGACCGAGTTCGGTTGATCGGCGGTCGTGGTCCAGGTCTTGTACACAGCGGTCTCCCCGCGCTTGCGCAGCGAGATCACGTTCGAGACCGGCGTGGCCTCGTCCCAGCTCACCACGATCGACTCGGACCCGGGGGCTTTCCAGCTGAGCTTGAGGTTGGTCGGCGCTTCATCGACGGCGTACGCCGGAAGCGCGGTGAGCAGGGAGGCGGTCAAGCCAGCGGCAACAGCCAGGGCGGAGATGATCTTCATGGAATCCGTATCAGGTCGTGGTGAGGACGAAGGTCGGGGAGTACGCCGCCTGGTAGGTGCCGCCGGCGACTGTTGCGGTGGGCACGTAGTAGCGGTAGGAGACGCGGCCGGGGGTGGTGCTGCGGACGTAGCCGTTGCCGAGGCCGTTGGTGAACTGGACCGCGCCGACCGTGGTCCACGCCGTTCCGACGTAGCGCTGGAGGGTGGCCGTGCCGTTGTGGCCGGGGAGGACGCCGAGCGTCGCCCGGGCGGTCTCGCCGCGCTTGACGGTCGGGGTGGGGAACGAGGCGTTCACCTTGTGCTGGACGTTGTTCGTGCCGATGGGGCTGTAGCCGCCGTACCAGACGCGGTTGCCCGAGGACCGGTTCGGGACCTCGACGCGGTACTGGCGGGACGGCGTGTGCTGGAAGGTGTACATGTACGAGCCGGTGGTGTTCAGGCGCGATGTGACGACGTACCAGGGGCTGGTCGGGCTGTTGCGGGCCTGGAGGTTCACGGTGCGGGCATCGGTGCCCACCAGCTTGCCGGTGAGGTCGAGCAGGTTGTCGTAGACGACCCACGGCGGCACGTTCAGCGTGGGCGCGCTGGCGGCGGCGTCGACGAGCTTGGCGGTCGTCTGGCCCCATTCGTTGCGGTCGGCAACGGAGAAGGTGAAGGCGGGGGTGTCGGCGGTGAAGGCAGTCCGGGTGCCGCTCTGCTCGAGCGGGCCGACAGGGAACGGCGGCTGGTCACCGACGGTGTAGCTCGCCGAGAAAAGCGGCGGCAGAGTCCGGTCCAGCGGATCGTTGGGGGTCAGGTCCGCGGGGTCCGGGCCGGCCTTCCACTCGGCGCTCAGCGTGCTGGTGCCCGACGGGATCGCGACGACCAGTTCAGGGGCGCCGGGGAGGCTCGAGTCGAAGCGCGGTGAGCCGGTCAACGGACTAGTCCGGTCGCCCTGGGTGCCGACGGCGACCGCGAACTGCAGATTGGTGTACCCCGCGTCGATCGTCGACTTCGGGACGTCCAGCTGGTTCGGGGCGTCGGCCGGGATCCAGGTCTGCCTGAGCGGGGTGTCCTGGTTGTTGTACAGCACGATCTCGTTCGGCTGCGGCGACGTCTCGTCCCAGCTCAGCCGCACCGTCGTGAGGTCGTCGTCGGCCCACTGGACGGAGACGTTGGTCGGCGCCGGTTCGGCGGCCGAGGCGGTGGTCGTGATGGCTCCGGAGAGCGCCAGACCACCGGCCAGGGCAAGGACAGGGAGCTTCTTCATGCGGATTGCCTCTCGGATGACGGTGAGGAGGCCGCGGTGGTCGGCATGGCGGTGAGCAGCGCACCGGCAAGCAGAGGTACAGAAACGCGCTTCATCGAGGTCCCCACACAAGAAGAGGGCCATGTTCCCCCACGGCCCAGCCAGCGCATTCTTCAGCATGAGACTTGCGAATGGCAACAAAGTTGCAGGTTGCTGCAAACAGAAGCCCGCCCCAGCAGCGTGCTGGAGCGAACTTCCGGAGTACGGCGAATCAGTTGGCCTCGGCCTGGGCGGCGTCGGGCTCCCTACCGCGATTGGGGCGCCGTTGCCCGAGCCGCTTGGCTTGGCTCCGACGCCTCACTATGCCGCCGGTTCGGGATGCTGAAGCCATGAGTTCTCGCCCAGTAGAGCTGTCAGACGCCGAGAAGTTTGGCGAGAATGTCGAGATCCGTCGTGGGGTCTCGATGTCGTCATCGAAGACTCGCGGCCGGTGAGCGGCCCCAACGCAGCAGGAGAGCAGCATGACGAAGACCAGCCCGATCAAAGGCCTCGACGAGCTCGAGGTCATCACTTTGTTCGTCGAGGACGTAGCGGCTTGCAAGAAGTTCTACCTCGACGTGTTCGGTCTCGAGGTGATCTTCGAGGACGCCGACTCGGCCTTGCTCAGGCTCCGCAACCTGATGCTCAACCTGATCACGGTCGGCGAAGCACCCACCTTGATCGAGCCGAATGCGGTCGCCGCGCCGACTGCCGGTGGGCGGGCGCTCTACACGGTCCGAGTCGACGACGCTGACGCGGCCGCCGCGGAGCTACAGGCGCATGGCGTCACCCTGCTGAACGGCCCGATCGACCGCCCGTGGGGCAGGCGCACCGCGGCCTTCGCAGACCCGGCAGGCAACCTGTGGGAGATCGCACAGGCCCTCGACTGAGACCCCCGGGCGGAGGAACTGGCCTCTGACCTGGGGGTTTGGGTGGAGCCGCCTATCGGAATCGAACCGATGACCTTCTCATTACGAGGAGGAAGGTCACCGTCACATCTGCTGTATTCAGGCGTGGTTCGTTGCAAGGAACCTATCTCCGATGCCCGATTTTCTCATCCGTGTGGAGCAGTTCGCTCCACGAATGGCTCCACGCTACCGACACGCCGGACACCACGACGGAGGTCGGTTGCAGATCCCGGCATGAAGAAGTGCAATCCCTGCCGACGTTCGCTTTGAGGCGCCCACGTGCCCCGGCCGGATAGTTCTGAGCGTCCACCGCTGACCACTGAACGCCTGGACGCACGCGCCAATCCAACGGATTGTCCAGGGTCGGTCGGTCCGATCCGAGGAAGCTTGTTGGCAAGCCGCTGACCGACCTGCTCATTGCGAGTCGGGTCCAGTGAGCCTCGCCGCGCCAACAACTCCCGATCCTGGGCGCTGATCATGCTCAGTGATCGGGGGCCGTTGACGGCTGTCCAAGGATCTTCGGCGGCCTCGCGGGGGCCTCCACGCCGCTTGCAAGTCGCATCCGACTTCGCCCATAGGACGACGCGTAGTATCTGCCAGCAACCATTGCGTTCCGATAACATGGAAGAGGGAGAGGGGGGCACGTGTCGTATAGCTCGGAGATGGCGGCCGCACTGTCAGGCGCGACTGTGCGTCAGCTCGCCTATTGGCGCAAAGCCGCCGAGAACGGCCAGCCAGTTCTGGTACCGGAGATCTCCGCCGAGCGGCCAATCCTGTACTCCTTCCGCGATGTTGTTGCGCTGCGCACCTGTGCCTACCTCCGGAACCGACTCTCGCTCCAGAAAGTCAGGTTCGCGCTAGGCACCCTAAAGGACCTTGGCGAGACAGGGCACCTGTCTCAGTACCGGCTTGTGGCCGACGGTAGAAGCGCGGTGCTCGTCCGGAGTGAGGTCGAGGCGATTGACCTTGTTCACCGCCCCGGTCAGCAAGTGACTGTTGTGATGGCTGACGTGCTGCGCCCGTTCGCGGTCGGTCAGGTCACAGTTCCAGACCTGCGTCACCCGGAACCGGCCATCGCCGTCAACCCCGAGATCCTTGGCGGACACCCCGTCGTCGATGGGACGAGGGTTCCATTCGAGCTCGTCGCCGACCTCGTCGAAGATGGCGTGCCGCCTGAGTCGATCTCCGAGTACTACCCGTCCGTTAGCGCATCCGCAGCTAGTGACGCTGTTGAGTTCGCGAGGTACGTGCGGCAATACAGCGCCCGTCGGGGCAACGCAGCCTGATGCGCGTTTTGCTGGATGAGGATGTCCCCATCCAGGCACTCGCAGTGCTGAGGCATCTCCTACCGACACATCGGGTCGACCACATCCACGGCCTCAACTGGTCAGGGAAGAAAGACAAGTCCGTCCTGGCCGATGCCGCCCGCGCGGGGTTCGACGTCATCGTGACGAACGATCGAAACCAGTTGAACGATTCCAACGAGATGACAGCCATCAAGAAGAGCGGGTTCCACCACGTCACCTTCCGCCAGCGAAGAAGGGGCCTGGTCGGACTCGGTCTAGCCCTGGCGGCAATCGTGGCCGCGATGCCGTTGATCATGCAGGAGTTGGAATCCGTCGACAGTCAGCGACTGATCGCAATCAAGGGCCTCGATCCAAGCCTGAAGTCGCGATTCACCATGACCGACCCTCGGCGCGAACCGCCGAAGTACTGGCCGCGCTAGGTACCATCGCCACAGCTGCCCGTCCCACTGATGGCTTCCAGACGAACGCCGCATCACCAGTTTGGAAGACCGGTCTCCACCCCGCCTGCCACTTGGCCTTGGCCGTAAGCCGGTGGCCGCCGAGTGACCCCATTTGGCCCCAGCCGCCCCCTCGTAATCGCCCGCTAATCGCTCAATGCCCGGCCGCTGCCGATCTCATCACGAGACCCTACGAACGTTGTGACGCCGCACCCTGTGCCTTCGCGCTGCTACTTGCTCGCGCGGCTGCTGCTGCCGCTGCAGCTGCCAACTGAGCATCGACCGACACTCTTCGAGATAGAACCCCCTTTGCAGCTCCCTCCAACCTCCGTAGCTTGATGACGTGACCGCTTGATGTGCGGAGGTAGCGGATAGGGACGTTGGAGGATCTGGCGAGATAGTGCCCCCAAGATCCCCAAATTGCCTGCAACATGTACTGCTCCAGCTCGCGCCGTTCTGCAGGCGGCTCCTGCATGAGGGGATTCCGCATGAACGTGGCGTGCAATATCAACGTGCCGGAAAACAACGCATTCCTGGCGACATAGTCTTCTTCAAAGAGATCGATGATCGCAGGTGGGCAATGCGCGCGGATCCATACCCGATCGCTACTCAACGCGTCGTTGGCTTCAACCAACTCCGGAAGCACATCACCGACACCTCGCGTGATGATGTGGACTGGCGCCTCAGTTATCTTCGTCTCAAGTGCCACCAGCTTTTGCGCTATGTCCCTCCGGTTCCGGTGCCCGTGAAGGATCCGCTCCTTGCGAGCCTCGAGGGCAGGCTTCGCGGCAAACTCGACGCCAAGGGTTGTGAGCGCAGCAATGCCAGCACTCATGAGCGCGTTCGCTAGCGTAAAATCTGCCATAGCGGAAGTGTGCAGCAGATCGCCCACACCTGCCCCGGAGGGCGTGCCCGGCCTGGCGCGCCGGAGGCGCGCCCTTGATCCATAAGAGGTCAACTCGGCAGGGAGCCAAGCAGGCGGGTTGACCAACGTCGACAGATGGGCGTACGGCCGGGCGAATCCTGGCGTTCTCGACTAGCCTTCCGAGATGGAGAACTGGGTACCGCTCGTCGGCGTGGTCGTCGCTCAGTTCGTGCTCCTGGGGCTCTACGTCGCGAAACAGAAGGCGGATGATCGGCGCCGGTGGCACGAGAAGAGACTTGACGCATACCGCGCGTTGAGTAAGTCCGCCCGCCAGGCTTCTTCGATTTACGCGGGAGCTACGGAGTCGGAGGACCTAGACGACAGACGGTTCGTGCTCGCAATGAACGAGGCAGACGCCTGCATGCTCGACATCGACCTCCTCAGCTCGCCAAGCACCCGCGAAGCCGCAGTGGCAGTGGCAACGGTTCTTGAGATGTGCGTTGTGTTCGACCCTGAAGACGCAGCATTCCCCACTGCTGAGCATCTTCTGAGTGTCCGTTTTGACTTTGAACGAGCGGTTCGGACCGAACTTGGCATCCCGAAAGAACCGAGGCGCTTGAGCAGGGAGGACCGACAGCTTCTCGCTGCAATCGAGTCAGCGAATAAGTCCGACGAGACTGACTGACGGGCGCGCCGCGCAGATCTCGGCAGGCTTCTTGCCGGTCGCGTCAAGGAACCCCAGTGGCCACGCACCGCATGCCTGAGCTGTCTGGGCCACGGCACGTACCTGATCGACGCAGAAATCGACCCGGACTCTTGCAAGTCGGCCAACATGGGCCTGAGTCGGGCGATAGTCTTCTCAGGGATGTCGGGCGCCAGGTCACCGGGGTCCAGACTCATAGCCAGCGCAGGCCGAGGTCATGGTGCTGCGAGGTCGCGAATGGCCCTGCTCGACGAGCTACTCTCACTGGCGTGAATGCCACGTTTTGCGTGGACCCGGCGGCACTCCGGGCGTCCGCCGATCGAGGTACCGGACCAGCTCGTCGGCTGACCCGGCAAACCATCCGTTCCACCGGCCGGCGCCCGTCCGATCTCGTTTTACGTCGACCGCACTGCGGCCTACGCTCCACACATGGCACGCCTCCACGACCCATTCGAAGAGTCCGCCGATCGGTCGAGGCGGATTAGTCATATCACCCGCCGCGACCTGTTCGACTATCTCCGGACCGCCGGCGTTCCGTGGTGGGGTCGGCTGAGCGAGATCGCCTTCCTAGCCCGCCTGTATGACTTGAAGGCCCTGCCTTCGACCGACGCGCGGTACACGACGGCCGAGCGCGACATCGTCCAGCATCGCGAGAACAACTACGACTGGGAGGATGACTGGATCTTCACCGACTCACGCTTCGACCTGGCGAGCGGGCCAGACGAGATCCTGCTGGGTTTCCTTGCCCAGGTGGTGCATCCGCTGGTACAGCCTGACACTGATCGGGCGGCAGAGATCGTCACCGATCTAAACGGCCTACTGGCGCCAGACGGTTGGATGCTCAAGGCACAATCGGCGATCTCGGGCCGCCCGGTGTACGCTCCGGCGCGCGTTGGAAGCGGGGGTGGCCTCGGTGTCGCATTCGCGCATGAAGTGGCTGCGCGCCTTGACGCCGAGTACATCTCGCAGCAGGTCACCCGGATGGAGGGTGCCGTTGATACAGACCCTGACCTGGCGATCGGCACGGCGAAGGAGTTCGTGGAGAGCATCTGCAAGACGATCCTCGAAGAACGGAACGAGCAGTACAGCAAGAACGACAAACTGACGGCACTCGTCCGCAAGACGACGCAGGTCTTGCAACTGACGCCGAGTGACATCGCCGCGACGGCGAGCGGAGCGGAAACCATCAAGCGGATGCTGATGAACCTCGCGTCGCTCGTCCAGGGCACTGCTGAGCTACGCAATGCCCACGGGAGCGGGCACGGAAAGTCCGTCTCACAGGCGCGATACCGCCTTACTGCGCGACACGCGCGGCTCGCGGTCGGCAGTGCCACCACACTCGGGACGTTCCTCTACGAGACGCATGAGGACCGCCCCTAGGGGTGGCGAGTTCCCGCCGAAGTTGATCGGCGCGGATCACATACATCATGGAAGATCAGGTATGCGTCGTTTCCTGGAGCTGGCACCGTACGTCGTCCCCGTCGTAACGGTGCTTCTTGGGCTGCTCCTCGGGCCGAGCATCCGAAGCGTGGCCCGACACCGCCGAGACCTTGGAGCCGACGCGGCCGTGGTGGAAACGCTGCCCGAGAAGGCCAAGGAGGCGCTTCGGGAGGACATGGGCCGACGAGCGATGGAGCTCATCGCCTACAGCCGGTACCCCACTGTCACGATGTCGGATCTACTAGCCCTTACGGCCTTCGTCGTATCGGCGATCTACTTCGGCTGGATCACGATCGACTTTGCCCGTAACGGGTGGGCGGTGGATCCGCCGGCGGTCGGTTTGTCCTGGGTCCTGCTCAGCCTGTTCATGCTGACTTCGTGGGCTACGTTCCACGCGCGCTGGACGGATCGCGCGGCAGCCCGACTACGTCTGCTTCAAAGCGACATCGGGCCGCAGGTGGCCGAGGAGAGTGGCCGATTGCTTAGGGTCGGCCACCGAGTATCGCTGCTTGGAGGCGCAGGCTTTATCGGCGCTGGCGTCCCGATCTCGCTCTTCCTCGCGTTCTCAACGCAGTACGACTGGAAGGCCGGATCCAGCGCTCTTGGATACGGCCTCTTCGGTGCGGTCATCCTGGCCACCGCCGGGACTCTCGGACTTGCAACGCTGGCCGATGGTGAGCTCGGCGGTCTCCTCGTCAGGATGTTCAACCGGGATGAGATCGACGCGTACGCCGCCGCAGAAGCGAGGCGGCGGACGAAGCGCGAACAGCGGAGAGCCGCGAAACTCGACCGGGACCACGCACAGCCAGCGACCGAAGAACATGAGGAGCTAGAGCCACGCCGCATCGCTGTGCTGACGGTCCTCGCACTGATCTTGTGGCGGCGGAGGTCACGTCACCAAGCCGTTAAAGGCGATGCAGTGGCACGAGCCAACGATCGTAGTAAGGAGTAGCTGCTAAATCTGCGCGTGCCGGTGAAGGAGTTCGCGCGCCTGTGGTTGAGAGCTGAGCGTAGCGATAACGCTGCGGAAGCGGCCGGCGGCCCGGAAGACGGGTACCTGCGCGGCCTATGTGCAACCTTCGAACGGTTTGGAGGCAAGATCATCGAAGTGCGCGGTTCGATGGAAGCTCGGCGTTCGTATCAACGCAATGCGCGAGCCCCTTAAGTTGTCAGACCGGATACGGGCTCGCCTGGCTGGTCAGTCCTCGGCGAGCGGTTCGCTCTCAGCGCCTAGCGAAAGTCCCGTGAGTTGGTCTTTGCGGCCAGTGAGAGTCGTTCGAGGCGGTCGGCGACGAGGTTGACGACGCCTTTGGCGCGTTCGACGCGGCCGCGGATGATGAGGGCGTTGGAGTCGCGGGCTATGCGGCTGTATTTGGTCCAGCAGCCGACGGAGATGACGACGTTGATCATCCCGGTTTCGTCTTCAAGATTCATGAAGGTGACCCCCGAGGCGGTGGCGGGCCGCTGCCGATGGGTGACCTGCCCGGCTACCTTGACGCGAATCCCGTCTTCGGTGCCGCGGAGTTGCTCGGCGGACAGGATCCCTGCGGCTTCGAGTTGTGGCCGGACTTCTTCGATGGGGTGTTTGCCGGTGGTGATGCTGGTGGCCCACAGGTCGGCCATGACGATCTCGACGTCGGTCATGCCGGGCAGCATTGGCGGTGGGCCGGCGGCGGTGACGCCGGCGAGCTGGCCGGGGCGTTCTTCGGCGGCGCGGCCTGATTCCCAGATCGCTTGGCGCCTGGTGAGCCCGAAGCAGTCGAACGCTCCGGCAGTCGCGAGCGCCTCGACCTGCGGTTCGGTGAGTCCGGTGCGGCGAACCAGATCGGGCATGCTGGCGTACGGGCCGTGGTCGGTGCGTTCGGTGACGATCTGTTCGGCGACCTTCGCGCCGATCTTCTTCACCTCAGCCAGGCCCAACCGGACAGCAAAGCGGCCGTCGCGCCGATGAGTCGCGCTGTCGAACTGGGCGTGCTCGTCGAACTCCCCCACCGGCGGCTGCGGATCCTCCAGGCAGGCCGGGCTCCCGGGCGGGGCCGCTTTCAGATCCTCGTCGTCCAGGGACTCCAGTTCGGCGTAGACGCCGGACAGTTTCAGGTCTGGGCGGCGGACCTGGACGCCGTGCCGGCGGGCGTCGGCGACCAGGGATTGGGGTGAGTAGAACCCCATCGGCTGGGCGCGGAGGAGGGCGGCGAGGAAGGGGGCTGGGTAGTGCAGCCGGAACCAGGTGGAGGAGTAGACGAGTAGGGCGAAGCTGATCGAGTGGGATTCGGCGAACCCGAAGTTGGCGAAGGCTTCGATCCTCGCGTAGATGTCGTCTGCTTGGGCGCCGGTGATGCCGTGGCCGGCCATCCCGTCGTACAGCTGCTGCTTCAGGGTGGAGATTTTTTCGATGCCGCGTTTGGAGCCCATCGCGCGGCGGAGCAGGTCGGCTTCGTCGCCGTTGATGCCGCCGATCGCCATCGCCATCTGCATCAGCTGTTCCTGGAACAGCGGCACGCCCTTGGTGCGCTCGAGGACCGGTTCGAGGGCGGGGTGGGGGTAGGTGACGGGTTCTTCGCCGTTCTTGCGGCGAATGAACGGATGGACCGCGTCGCCTTGGATCGGGCCGGGCCGGATCAGGGCGATTTCGATCACCAGGTCATAGAACCGGCGCGGCCGCAACCTGGGCAGGGTGGCCATCTGGGCGCGAGACTCGACCTGGAAGACACCGACGGAGTCGGCGTTGCAGAGCTGGTCGTAGACGCCGGGTTCTTCCTTGGGGATGGTGTGTAGCTCCCACTGTTCGCCGAGCTTCTCGGCGACGGTGTCGATCGTGTACTGCAGCGCGGCGAGCATCCCGAGACCGAGGAGGTCGAACTTCACCAGCCCCATGTAGGCGCAGTCGTCCTTGTCCCACTGCAGCACGGTCCGGTTCTCCATCCGGGCATGCTCGATCGGCACCACCTCCCCCACAGGCCGCTCCGTCAGCACCATCCCACCGGAATGGATCCCCAGGTGCCGCGGGAACTTCAGCAGTTCTTCGGCCATCGCCACCACGGGCGCGGGGATGTCATGGTCACCGGAACTGACCTGGCCGCCCCAGGAGTCGACCTGCTTGGACCAGGCATCCTGCTGCCCGACCGAGTAGCCGAAGGCCTTGGCCATGTCGCGGACTGCGGACCGTGGCCGGTAGGTGATCACGTTCGCCACCTGGGCGGCGTTCCGGCGCCCGTACTTGGTGTAGACCCACTGGATGACCTCCTCGCGCCGGTCGGAGTCGAAGTCGACATCGATGTCCGGCTCCTCCTCCCGTGTCGAGGCCAGGAACCGTTCGAACGGCAACTCGTACAAGATCGCGTCGACCGCGGTCACACCCAGCGTGTAGACAACGGCGGAGTTCGCCGCCGACCCGCGCCCCTGACACAGGATCCCTTGGGACCGGGCGAACGCGACGATGTCGTGCACGATCAGGAAATAGCCCGGGAAGTCACGCGCCTCGATCACCGCGAGCTCCTTCTCGAGCCGCTCGTAGGCGTCAGGGCGCTCGGCACGGGTGCCGTACCGCTCGGCGGCCCCCTCCATCACCAAATGATGCAGCCACGACATCGGCGTGTGGCCGGCAGGAACCTCCTGCTTGGGCAGCCGCGGTTTCGCCTTGCGCAGGTTGAACGCCAACTGGTCCGCCAACTCCACCGACCGAGCCACCGACCCGGGGAAGTTCCGGAACTTCGCGGCCATCTCCTCCCCCGAATGCAGAAACGCGCTCGGGCCGGCCGGGAGCCAGCCGTCCATCTCCTCCAACGACCTGCGAGCCCGCACGGCGGCGAGCGCGGCGGCGAGCTTGTGGCGCCGCGGCGCCGCGTAGTGCACGTTGCCCGTGGCCACGGTCGGAAGGCCGGCGACGCGGGCGAGGTCGGCCAGGGCGTGGTTGATGGTCGAGTCGGCGGGATAGCCGTGGTCGATCAGCTCCACCACCACCCGGTCCTTGCCGAACAGCGCCGTCATACGGTCCAGCTCCCTGGCCGCGGCCGTGCTGTCGCCGCGCTTCGAACCGGACAAGGCTTGCCGAACGAGGCCTTTACGGCAGCCGGTCAGGATCAGCCAATGATCGCGGCCGCGGGCGGCCAGGTCTTCCAGGTCGTAGACCGGGCGGCCCTTCTCGGCGCCGGCCAAGTGCGCTTCGGTGATCGCGCCAGCCAATCGGTGATAGCCCTCCTGACCCTCCGCGAGCACCAGCAGGTGGGAGCCTTCGGGGTCGGCGACACCGTTCTGCGGCGTCGTCAGCCCCATCGAGAGTTCGGCGCCGAACACGGTCGCCATCTCGTACGCAGCGGCGGTCTCGGCCAGCCGCGCGACACCGTAGAACCCGTCATGGTCAGTCAGGCCGACCGCGTGCAGGCCGTGCCGGACGGCTTCCTCGACCAGCTCCTCCGGCGACGAGGCGCCGTCGAGGAAGCTGAAGTTCGAATGCGCGTGCAGTTCCGCATACGGAGTCACCGGCCCGGCCGGTCGCTGCGCCTTCTCGACCTGCGGCGGCGCGTACGGCGCCCGATGCTGCGACCAGGCCGGGCTGTCCCCGCCGTCAGCCTCGACCGGGCGGCCGCCGTGCCCGTCCGGTCGGGAACGGTCCGATAGTGTCCGTTCCAGTTCCGACCACGGGATCGGCGGGTTGTTGTAGCCCACCGTCACCACCTCCCGTTCCCCGCTCGGCTGTCCTTGTCCGGCCACCCAGACTCCAGTAGAACATATTTTCGATTGATGGCATCCTGGGGTCATGTTCGGACGATTCAAGGTGCGCCCAGACACCGAAGCGGGCCAGTTCGGTGTGTGGGACGGAGCCAGCAACGGCTGGCGTGGCCGCGGTTCTGAGCGGTATTGCATCTGATCCGGCTTACGGCACATGCGCATCACTGGCGAATCCGCAGGTCGCGGCCACTTCGGTGATGTCAGGTCCACTGCGATTCGACCTCCAGACCTGGCGGTCCGTA
>Ga0193717_1000370_pt1 | contig 31820 bp, 35 predicted proteins | sample U2c2metaG_FD_145900 | JGI IMG/M metagenome (GOLD analysis project Ga0193717, IMG submission 145900) | Soil microbial communities from a riparian zone of the East river system, Colorado, United States - U2c2 | ecosystem: Environmental > Terrestrial > Soil > Riparian zone | place: USA: East River... | reverse complement strand
CGAGCCAGCGGCGGCGTGCGTTTCAAAAAGTGACGGCGGATTGCCAGGATGGCCCGCAACATCGAGATCAAGGCGCGTATCGAGAACGTCGCGCTGATCACCCCGAAAGTGGCCAGCCTCGCCACCGAGGGGCCGATCGAGATCGCGCAGGACGACACCTTTTTCAACTGCGTCACCGGCCGCCTGAAGCTCCGCGCCTTTTCGAACGATGCGGGCGAACTCATTTTCTACCGGCGAGTGAACCAGGCGGGCCCGAAAGAGTCCTTCTATCTACGGTCCCCCACTTCTTCACCCGAGACGCTTCGTGAATCGTTATCGCTGGCCTACGGACAAATCGGTCGCATCCGCAAGTACCGCACTCTCTTCCTGGTTGGACGTACCCGCGTTCACCTGGACCGCGTCGAGGACCTGGGCCATTTTCTCGAGCTCGAAGTCATGCTGGTGGGCGATGAATCCCCGGAAGCGGGAATTCGCGAAGCGAGTGACCTCATGGATCAGCTCGGAATTCAGCCCACGCAGCTGATCGAAGGCGCCTACCTCGACCTGCTGCTCGCCCAGCGGGGCTAAATGGGGACACTCCCCATTTCCTAGCAAAAGGGGCCGCACCTCCCGACAATGGCGCCATGCTCAGCGCGATCGAAGTCTTCGCCATCATGGCGGCCGGCCTGTTCGCCGGCGCCGCGATCTACGTCAACCTGGCCGAGCACCCGGCGCGCATGATTCTCGAGACGCGCCACGCCGCGCGCCAATGGGCATTGAGTTATTCACGCGCCACCCGCCTGCAGGCACCGCTGGCCGTCATCGGCTTCCTGTTCGCCATGATCGCCTGGTGGCAACTCTCGGAAACCACCTGGCTCGCCGCGGGTCTGTTACTGGGTGCCGTGGTGCCGTTCACGCTGATCGTGATCATGCCCACCAATCGAAAACTGCTGGAGCCGGCGCGCGATTTGGATTCGTCCGAGACTCGTGCTCTGCTGACGCACTGGAACCGCCTGCATGCGGTGCGCAGCGTTCTCGGGTTGGCGGCTTTTGCGATTGCGATCGGCGGACGAGCGTTCTGAACCACGGTTCCGGACAAGGGAGACAAAAATGAAGCCATCCATACTCGGTCTGCTCATCGCCGCCGTGGCATTCGGCGCCAGCACTATCTACCTGTCCGTGCAGTTGCAGGAAGAGCGGACCCAGGCCGACAAAGTCGCCGAAACCATGCGTACGCTCAACGCGCGCATCGCTGAGCTCGAAAAGGCACGTGAAACACGTTTCGCCTCGAGCGGGGCGTTCGGGACCAGCGCGTTGGAGCAGGGAATGTCGATGGGTCCGCCGCCCCCGCCCGCGCCCCCGGAAAAGGGAGAAACCAAAGCGGACTTCACCGATGTCGTCGCCATCGGCGGGCCACCGCCGCCGCGCAGCGAAGCTTTCCAGAAGATGATGCGTTCCCAGGTTCGCGCCAACAACAAACGCATCTATGCCGACCTCGGCCCAAAACTGGGCCTGAGCAAGGAAGACACGAGCAGGCTCATCGACATGCTCACCGACCAGCAGGTGGACCGTTTCGGCCGCATGAGTGAAACCTCAGCCGACCCCGTCGAGCGCCAACGCGCAATCGAAGACGCGCGCCGCGATCACCAGGCGGAGATCGAAAACTTTCTCGGAGCCTCGAAAACCGCAGCGCTTCGCGACTACCAGGAAACGATACCGGCACGGCAGGAAGTGGAGGCGATCTCGCGCCAGCTCGAAGGCTCCGACGCCACGCTCAGCGAAGATCAGCAGCAACGCATGCTCGCGGCGCTGGTCGAAGAGCGCAAACGTATTCCCATGCCGAAAATGTCCGATAGCACCATGCCCGAGGAATACTCGAAGGCGTACGCGGAATGGCAGAGCGGGTACGACGAACGCGTGAACGCGCAGGTGCACGGCATTCTCAACACCGAGCAGATGGCTGCTTACTCCGAATACCAGCAGTGGCAGAAGGAAATGCGCGAGCAGGTGGTCACGCGGCGGGCGGGTCGTGGGCCGCGCGGTGGCAACGTGATGTTCTCGACGGCGGTTGCACCCATCGCGGGCGAGGCCATGATCATTGCGTCCCCGCCCCCCGAAGAAAAACCCCGCAAGCCCTGAGAGGTGCCGGCCGTGAGCCCCGACGAACAGCTGATCCGCGAGCTCGTCGCCACCTGGATGTCGGCGACCAAGGCCGGTGACATCGCCACGGTGTTGTCACTCATGACCGACGACGCGGTGTTTCTCGTCGCCGGGCAGCAGCCCTTCGGCAAGGAACAGTTTGCCGCGGCGATGAAGCCGCAAGCGGCCGGTGCACCCATGCCGGAGATCGACGGCCACAGCGAGATCCAGGAAGTCCAGGTCTCTGGCAATTTCGCCTACATGTGGAGCAGGCTCAATGTCGAAATGACGATGCCTGACGGCAAGATGACCCAGCGCGCCGGCCACACGCTGTCCGTGTTTCGCAAAACCGCCGGGCGCTGGCAGCTCGCGCGCGACGCCAATCTACTAACACCCGTGAGCATATGACATGAAATATCGAGGAAGCTGCCATTGCGGCAAGGTCGCCATCGAAGTCGAAGGCGAAATCACCGGCGCCGTATCCTGCAACTGCTCCATGTGCTCGAAGCGCGGCTCGTTGCTGTGGTTCGTGCAGCGCGACCAGATGAAGCTCACGGGCGAGTCGGAGCTCACCACCTACACCTTCAACAAACACGTCATCAGACACCGCTTCTGCAAACACTGCGGCATTCTGCCCTTTGGCGAAGGCACCGATCCCAAGGGTGCCGCCACGGCCGCCATCAATATCCGGTGCCTGGACGATTTCGAGTTCGAAAAGGTGCCGGTGCACCACTACGACGGCAAAAAGGCCTGAGCACCCTTTGGACCGACTCTTCTATATGTGCGCCGGCGTCGCCGGATTTCTCGGCGTGGCGCTCGGTGCATTTGCAGCCCACGCGCTCAAGAACAGTCTGTCGCCCGACATGGTCGCGGTGTTTGAAACCGGCGTGCGGTACCAGATGTACCACGTGTTCGCGCTGTGCGCGGCCGCGTGGGGCTGGGCGCGATGGCAATCCCGCGCGTTCGCGTTCGCCGGTTGGCTGTTTGTCACACCCATCGTCGTCTTCTCCGGCAGTCTCTACCTGCTGGCACTCAGCGGCACGCGCTGGCTGGGTGCGATCACGCCGCTGGGTGGCCTGGCGTTTCTGGCCGGGTGGCTCTGTCTGGCGTGGGGTGCGGCCACTAAAATGCGCACATGATTTTCTATGACTACTACGCCGACGTTCCCGAAGAAGCCCTGCGCGCATTCGTCAGCAAGCAGGAGCTGGGTCATTTCGTGACCGTGAGCGCCGATGGCCAGCCGCACATCGGGCTCTATCCATTCCTGTTCCTCGGCGAGACGATCGAGATACACCTGCATCGTTCCGACGAACAGCTGAAAGACCTGGTCACGAACCAGAAGTGCGTGTTCGAAGTGGACGAGATGCACGGCACGGTTCCTTCGCACTGGATCCACCCCACCAACGCCATGTTCGCCACCGCCTATCACCGCACGGTGATCTTCGAGTGTGAGGCTGAAGTTTCGGAAGACCCCGAAGTGCTGGCCGCGCAGCAACGGCGCCTCATGGCCCACTATCAACCCGACGGGCACACACCGGTGAGCACCGAACACGCGATGTATCGCGGGCCATTCAAGGAAATCTCCGCGCTCACGCTGCACGTGCGCGCGCGCAAGGTGAAGTGGAAGCTGGCGCAGAATCGCAGCCGAGAACAGCGCGAAAGGCTCATCACCGAGCTGCGCAATCGCGCGCGACCTACGGATGTCGGCGCGGCGGATGCATTGCAATGGACCCTGGATCACGAAGCGGCGAAGTAGTCCCCGCGGCCTTGTGGCGGCGGGCCGCCATCGTGTGGATGGTCATGATGCTGGCTGAGACGGCTCACGGCGCGGTGCGAGAACTGTTTGTTGCGCCGGTAATCGGCGGACTGCGCGCGCGTCAGCTCGGTGTGTTCGTCGGCTCGTTGCTCATCTTCTTCATTGCGTGGCTCATGGCCCGCTGGCTGAATGCCGCGAGCCGGCGCGAACAGCTCATCGTGGGCGGCTTCTGGGTCTCGCTGACACTGGTTTTCGAATTCGCATTCGGTCGCGCGACGGGCGCTAGCTGGTCGCGCATCCTGTCGGACTACAATCCGTTGCACGGCGGCTTGATGCTGCTGGGGCTCGCGTTCATGTTCTGTATACCCATGCTCTTGAGGCCAGGAATCCGATGATCACGCATTCAGGCGGCTGCCACTGCGGCCGCGTCCGCTTCGAAGTCGATGCACCCGCGGAGCTTTCCATCGACGACTGCAATTGCTCCATGTGCGCGCGCACCGGCTATCTGCATCTCATCGTCACTGCCGATCGCTTTCGCCTCACGAAGGGCGCGGACGCGCTGACGACATACACCTTCAACACTGGCACCGCGAAGCACCTGTTCTGCGCCACCTGCGGCATCAAGCCGTTCTATGTGCCGCGTTCGCATCCCGACGGCTTCAGCGTGAACGCGCGCTGCATCGATTCGGATACGGTCAAAGGAATGAAGATCAATCCCATCGACGGCCGCAATTGGGAAAAGCAGTACCCGAAAGGCCGCGGCGAGTTCACCGCATGAGAAGCGCCAGTACGTTCGCGGAGAACATTCGCCCGTTCGTCGACGCCGAATTACGCGCCGCCGAGCTCGACACGAGCCGCGAATTCGCGCACCTCGAGCGCGCGCATGTGCTCGGTCAGGCGTCCACACGCGAACACGTGCGCGTGCACTGGCGAATGCTGAAGTGGGCGTGGCGGCATCGCGACGTACGCGAGTTCGCGGGTCAAGCTTTGCGAATCACGGGTGCGGCTACCCTGACATTCATCGGCCTCGTGCCCACGGGCAATACCGGCGGCGCCAGCGTGAGTGCGGTACGACCCATGCCGCTCGACCCCGAGCTCGCCGCCATCATCGCGAAGGCGCGCGGCGGGCAGCCGCACTAGCTACCAGGCGTTGCGCAGCTCGCGCAGTTTTACGAACACTGTGCGTGCGTCGGGCCTTTCGCCAATCTCCGGAAATCTCTCTCGCAGCCGCGCAATCACTTCGGGATTCTGCAAACGCAGGAACGCATTCACGCGCTTCTCTTCGCCCAGGGTTGTGACGCGGGCTTTTGCCGGGTCGTGAATCTTCGCGCTCTCGAGCGCTTTCGCTGCCTCCGCGTTTTTAGGCTCGCGATCCAGCGTGAATTCCAGATTGCGCGCCATGTATTCGTGGCCGGGATACACGCGCGTGGCATCCGGCAAGCGCGCGAGCTGATTCACAAAGGTTTCGTACAGCAGGCCGGGATCGCCGCCATTGTGACAATTTCCGGCACCGGCATTGAACAAGGTGTCGCCGCAGAACAAGGCGGGCGAGTCGCCGTGCGCCAGCAGGCACACATGCGATCGCGTGTGGCCGGGCGTATCCAGCACCTCGAGCTCTACCGTGCGACCCACCTTGATCACATCGCCGCGCGCAAGTCCTCTATCCACACCACCGATTCGTCCGGCCGCGCCGGCATGCGCGAGCACACGCGCGTGCGTAGCCGCGACGACGTCGGCGTTGCCATCGGTGTGATCGCGATGCTCGTGTGTATTCAGGATCTGTGTGATGCCGAAGCCACTGTCACGCGCCGTCGCCAGGCATTGCGCGGCGTCGAGCGGATCGACGATCAGGGCTTCGCCGGTTTCGTCGCAGCCTATGAGGTAGTGGAAGTTGCGCAGCGAATTCGCCGCCCAGATGCGTTCGACGATCATGGCGCAGTTTTACGCCCTCAAAGCCTCATCGAACAACCCGTGCTGCGACTTGAGCGGCACGCGGATGCGCACGGTGGTGCCTTCGCCGACGATGGAATGAATGTCGATGCTGCCGCCCATGAGTTTCAGGCGTTCACGGATGTTGAAGAGTCCGAAGCCACCCTGGCGCGTGGGCAGCCGATCGATGGAATGCACTTCGAAGCCAATCCCCGGGTCGATGACATCGAGCGCCAGTGAGTCGTCGCTGACGGTGCAACGCACCGTGGCGCGCTTGGAGCGCGCGTGCTTGACCACGTTCTGCAACAGCTCGCGCACGGTCTGGAACAGCAGCACGGTGACCTGGTCTTCGAGCGGTTTCGCAATTCCGTCGTCTTCCACGGCGACCAGGAGACGTTGCTGCTTGGAAACGCGCTCGGCCAGCCAGCGCAACGCTTCGAGCAGCCCGCTTTCATGCAGTCCCGGCGGCGCCAGCTCCAGCATCAGCGTACGCGTCTGCAACGTGGCGTCAGCCAGCACCTGCTCCGCTTCATCAATCCGCTGCAAAACGCTGCGATCGTCGATGCTGCGCTTGATGTCGGCGAGCTGCATCCCCAAGCCCATGAGGTTCTGGGCCGGACCGTCGTGCAGCTCGCTCGCCAGTTTGCGGCGGGCGCGCTCTTCGGCCAGCGTGAGTTCGGTGGCCAGCGCGCGCAATTGCGAATCGTGCTGGGCAAGGGCGGCCTCCGCCTCGCGCATCGCCGTCACGTCGCGGCCGCTGCCCCAGAAGCGCACCACGTGGCCGTTTTCGACGATGCCGATCATCGAGATGAGCAGCACGCGATCGAGTCCGTACGGACCGTGCACCACGTGTTCGATGTTGCGCACCTGGTAGCCGTTGCGGATGGCTTCGCGGATGCGCTCGATATAGATCCTGGACCAGGTGGGATGATCTCCGAGGCGCGTGCCGACCACCGGGTTCTGTGAATCCTTGACGCCGAGCGCGACCATGAACGCGGTGTTGCACTCGGCGACAAAACCGTGTTTGCGCACCCAGGCTATCTGCTCGTCGGGCGACAACGTCACCGGCATGGCCTCGGCCAGTTCAGTGCGAAAGATGGCTTCCGAGCTGTTGGCGACGAATGCACGATACCGTTCATCGCTGGTGCGCGCCTGCTCGATCGCCGAGTCGCGCTCGGCCATCACCGCCTGCAGCAGCAACACGGGCAACACGCACAGCGCGAGAAACGTTTGCACCTGATACGGGCTGTCGAAAGGCCCGAACCCGCGCGTGGTCGCAACCGACGCAATGGCGACGGTAATGCCCGCGGCTAGCGCGGTTCGCCGCGGGCCACTCAGCATCGCGATCCACACCAGCACCGGATAGACGATGTAGGGAACGTCCAGCGGCGAAGAGAGGGCGCCGGGCTTGCGCACGAACACCGCGAGCAGCATCACCAGCAGAACGCTGAAAGCGGACACCGTGGCGGCGCGTCCGCCGCGCGAGTGAGCCGCCAGCGTAAAGCTGTGGAAACCCACCGTGAGTACCAGCGGCGTGATGATGAGCGCGCCCAGAAAATCGCCGATCCACCAGCTCTGCACGGCAAGCCAGAAGGGACGCTCCGCGAATGTCAGGTCACCGCGCAACGCGTTGGCGACGATGGCGCATAGCAGGGTGGACGCCAGCGCCGCCACCGTGAAGCAAAGTACGTGACGCAACCGCGCGAAGGAGATCGGTCCGCGCACGGTGACGTGCATGACTCCGACACCGAGCAGCGCCGCCGCGAACTTCACGGGAAACAGCAGCCCAGCCGCGGAGAAGGACAGTTGCGGCGCGAACACCGTGAGGGCCAGGAGTTCAGCGGCGTAGCCGCTGATGAACAGAACGACCCAGTACCGGGCTGGATAAAGCAACAGGAATGCGAAGAGGCTGCCGGCCGCGGGCCAGAACACGCCGACTCCCTGGGGCGCGATCAAGACCGTGAGGCCGATGCCCACCGCGAAAAAATGTAGCGGAAAGTAGATGGCCCCCGCCTGGAGGGGGCCTAACTTCAGTCCGAACGGTCGTATGAGCCGATTCATGACTGCCACCATCATAGAACGAGACTTGGAGCGCAGCTTGGGCGCAACGCTTTGTTGTTTGCTTAACAAAGTGCATATTGCGCCCCATTGGGACTCAAAAAGCTTGCTGTTGAGGGATCGCCAAGTGAAAAGCCGCTACAAAATCAGAGTTTTACTATTTCCCCTGTTCGCCGCGCTGGCCGCGTGCGGTGACGACCAGCCATTTCAGGTCGATGACGTCGGCCAAACGGACTTCAACCCGGGTGGCGGCGGCGGGTCGTCCGGCACCTTCCTGCCCGCATCCAATTTCGATGCCATGTGTGCCGTCCCGAGGGCCGGCACCACGGACGTACTGGGTACCGCGACGGACGAGAACAACTGGCTGCGTTCCTGGACCAACGACACCTACCTCTGGTACAGCGAAGTTAGTTATCCAAATCCGGCTTCTTACGCCACACCGGCGTATTTCGATCTCCTCAAGACCAACGCCACCACGGCTTCCGGTCAACCCAAGGACAAATTCCACTTCACTTACGACACCGACGAGTGGGAGGCCCTGTCGCAGGGCGAAGAAATCGCCGGCTACGGAGCCCTCTTCGACATCATTGCGCCCACGCCTCCGCGCAATATCGTCGTGGCGTACGTTCAGGCCTCCACGGTCGCCGAAGGAGTGCTGTTCCGCGGCGACAAGATCCTGCGGGTGGATGGCGAGGACGCCGTGAACGGCAATTCTCAGGCCGCGGTCGATGCGATCAACGCCGGCCTGTTCCCGGCCAACGACACGCAAGCCCACACCTTCGTCGTACAGAACGTCGCCGGTGTGCAGCGTACGGTGACGATAACTCCGGAATTCGTTGCCACGGATCCGGTACCCGATTGGACGGTGTTCAATACAGCCACCGGGCCGGTCGGCTACATCCTGTTCACCGACCACATCGCCACGGCCGAAGGCTGGCTGTACTACGCGGTCAGCGACATGGTCGACGCGAACGTCACCGATCTGATCATCGACATGCGCTACAACGGCGGCGGCTATCTCGATATCGCAAGCGAGCTCGCATACATGGTCGGCAACACCACGCTGACCAGCGGCCGCACGTTCGAGACGCTGGTGTTCAATTCCAAGCACACTTCAACCAACCCGGTGACCGGCGAGCCGATTACCCCGACGCCGTTCCATGCGAGATCGCTGGGCTTCGACCCGTTCCTGCCGGCCAACACGCAGTTGCCGACGCTCAACTTGAGTCGCGTCTACATCATCACCGGCCCGGGCACTTGCTCAGCGAGCGAATCGGTGATCAACAGTCTGCGCGGCGTGGGCGTCGTCGTTTATCAGATTGGCTCCACCACCTGCGGCAAGCCTTATGGCTTCTATCCCACCGACAACTGCGGGACTACCTACTTCAGCATCCAGTTCCGTGGTGAGAACGCCGCCAGTTTCGGCGACTACACCGACGGGTTCTCGCCGGCGAACACGGCGTCGAACATGGGCACCTCGGTGCCTGGCTGCTCGGTGGCCGATGACTTCACGCACGAGCTGCTCGACCCCGCTGAGCGCCGCACCGCCGCCGCGCTGCAGTTCCGCGCGGGTAACAACGTCGCCGCGGCTTGTCCGACGGCCAGCGGCGCGTCTGATCCGCGCGTCTCGAAGGCGGTATCCTTCCAGAATGCGCCCGACCGCAGCCTGTGGGTCTCGAAGCCCGCGGCACGCGTGAATCGCATCATGCGAAGAAACTGATGGGGACAGGCCCCGCGCAGCAGGGCCGTTCCTGATTTGCTAGCAAAAAGGGACGCGCCTCCCGCGAGGCGCGTCCCGATCCGGCGTCAGAGAGTACGCAGGAACGCCACGAGGTCCTTCTTCTCCTGTGGCGCGAGTTTGAGCGCCAGCACGAGGTTGAAGAATTCCACCGAGTCGTCGAGCGTCATGAGGCGGTCGTCGTGTAGATAGGGTGGAGAGTCCTTGATGCCGCGCAGCGGGAAAGTCTTGATCGGACCGTCGGCGGACGCCTTGCGCCCGTTGATCATGACTTCCTTGAAGAAGCGCTCGACCTGCAGGTTGTGCATCAGATTGTCGGTGTAGTAAGGCGGCGTGTGACAGGTGGCGCACTTGCCGTTGCCGAAGAACACCTTCTCGCCGCGCAGCTCGGCGGCTGAAGCCTTTGACGGATCCAGCCGGCCGAACACATCGAGTTTTGGTGCGGGCGGAAAATCGAACAGCGATTCCATTTCCGACATGAAATGGACCTGACTTCCGCGCTCCAGGATATTCACCCCCTTTTTCTGCGCCTGGACCGGATCGCCGTCGAAATACGCGGCGCGCTGCTCGAACTCAGTAAAGTCTTCCACGGTCTTCAGCGCGCGTTGCGAACCGAACAGGCGCTGGATATTCAACCCGCGCAAGGTAGGCGTATCGATGCGATGACGATGCTCATTCGGGCGGATGTCGCCAACCGTATGCGTGGCGGCCGTCGTGTGGCCGTTGGCGTGACAATCGAGGCAAGCCACGCCCTGTGTCGCCGTTAGCGCCCGGCGATCATCGGTGGCATTGAATTGCGCCTGCGGAAAGGGAGTCACCAGCAGCCTCAATCCCTCCAGCTGCTTGGGATTGAGAATGTCCTTGAACAACTCGTAGAAGTTGGCCAGCGTCACCAGCTTGCCTTTGGAAACGTCACCCAGGTCCGGGCGCGTGGTCAGATAGATAGGCGCCGGGAATTCCGGCAACAGGTGTTGCGGCAGATCGAAGTCGAGATCGAATCGCGTCAGGTCGCGCAGCGTCTGGCGCTTGGTCTCATCGATCAGTGTTTGCGGGAAGATCATGCCGCCCGCTTCGTGATGCGGGTGTGGCATCGCAAGGAACCCCGCGGGCCACAGACCACGCTGCTTGATCTGATCCGGTGTCATGCCGGCGAGTTGTTCCCAGGTCGCACCCTTCGGCAGCTTGACCCGGACGCCTTCCTGCACCGGCTTTCCCCGCGCCATGGTGACGCCGGCCGCCGGGCGGTCCGACAGGTCGTAGCGTTCATTGAGCAATTTCTTCTGCCGCTCTGCGAAAGCGGGCTTCTCGGCTTGAAGGCGCTTGACGAGCGCATCGAAATCTTCCGTGGGTTCGGCGGCCTCACTCGCGCCGAAAGTGAGGGCACCACAGAGCATCATCGTGACTGACAACATCGTGCGGACGCGCGACGTTCGCGGCTGAATAGACATGATTATTCTCCCTCGTGAATGGACAACACGGGGAGTCTGCGACTCGTTCTAAACGCCAGCTAGTCGAAAAATCCGATCGACTCGATAGGTGGCTTCTATCGTGCGGCGCATCGAGACCGCCAATCGTGTGAGCATCCTCTTACAAACTAACTAGCCGGCAAATAGACGGCCGATCCTCAGCGTGTGAGGCCGTCTTCGTGTTCGTCATGATGCTCGAGTTCGCTCCCCAGCCACTTCCGGAGTCGGGCCACGGCGTGGTGCCAGTTCACCAAGAAGCCAGCCAGGAAAGGATTGAGTTCCTCTTCGGATTCCTCAGTCTCGTCTGTCAGCAAACTTGCGAAATCTTCCGTGGCCAGGCCCATTCGCTCTCCTCAAGCGGACTTCCCCATGGATTCATGGACAAGGGATGCTTGCCGGCAGTTCCGCAGGCGGTCCACCCTAGCTACGCCGCAGCGCATCAACGCGCGCTATTCCGCGTCGAACTTGAGACTCACCTCGATTTCCGGCAGCAGCGGCGACGGATCGAAGTAGGAGCCGCTGTCACTCGACGCAAACACGCTGCCGGCGATGATGTAGTGCGGCGTGCGGTCGATGTCCACGCGAAATACCTTGCGCGACTCCGCTTTTGGCCGATGGCTTGGCGGAATGTAGTCGAGCACCTCGTCGAGCAGGCACTGCTCGATGGTGAAATCGCTGAACCAGGACGGCAGCGACATCCACACGACGCCGCGAAACAGCAGGTCGATGCGCGCCGGGCCGCCGTCGTCCCGGTCTCCCGAGCGCAGCAGCAGCACACCGTGATGCTGGTGAAACAGCGCCAGGCCGAACTGGCCGTTGAAACGCGCGGGAAGTGTCAGCGGTGCGGGCACTCAGGCGTTCTCAGGAAACGCTGAATCCCGCGGCGGGCAGCACCGCTTGCGTGGTGGGTAGATAGTGGTCGACCAGCAGCGCGGCGAACAGCCACATCAGGTAGGTGATCGAGAAGCGAAACACCTTCATCGGCAGGTGCGCACGCTCGGTGATCTTCATCTGCAACGCGTAGAAAATGAACATGGCGTTCAAAACGAGCGCCGCGGCGAGATAGATGAGCCCGCTCATGCCGGTGACGAACGGCATGATGGTGACGGCGGTGAGCAATACCGTGTACAGCAGCACCTGCAGCCGGGTGAACGCGACGCCATGCGTCACGGGCAGCATGGGTATGCCCGCCTTGGCGTATTCATCCTTGCGCGCGATCGCCAGCGCCCAGAAGTGCGGCGGCGTCCACACGAACACGATGAGGAACAGCAGCAGCGCGTTGGGGTCGACGGAGTTCGTGACCGCCGCCCAGCCGAGCACGGGAGGCGCGGCACCGGCCGCGCCGCCGATGACGATGTTCTGCGAGGTCGCGCGCTTGAGCCACACGGTGTAGACCACGGCGTAGCCGATGATCGAGGCAAACGTGAGCACGGCGGTCAACGTGTTGACTAACAACACCAGGATCGTCATCGACAGCGCGCACAACACGAAGGCGAACAGCAGCGCCGCGCGCGCCGACATCTTGCCCGTGGGCAACGGACGCCTCTTGGTGCGCGACATGATGGCGTCGATGCGCTCGTCGAGCACGTGGTTGATCACGGCGGCGCTCGCGGCGGCGAGACCCACGCCCAGATTGCCGAACACCAGCGCGTCCAGTGGCGGCAGTCCCGGCACGGCCAGCAAAGTGCCCACGATGGACGTGAACACGATGAGCATCACCACGCGCGGCTTGGTCAGCTCGTAAAAGCTGCGCCAGCGTGAGGCGGCTGCAAGGGCGACTGGTTCGGGGGTGGCCAAGAACGGGCTTCCGTTGGGGCGCCAGAGTTTAGCCGATCGTCTAGCGGAAATCGGCCACGGGCCGGAGTTTCCGGTTCAGCAGCACGGCGGCGGCAACGAGCAGTGCGGCGCCCGCATTGTGGGCAGCGGCCAGTTCCAGCGGGAACGCCCGCAATACCATGAAAACCCCGATGGAAATCTGCGCCACGAGGGCCGCCAGCACGGCCAGTGCCGCCCAGCGCGGTCCGGCCCCGAGCCCGCGAACAGCAAGGAATGCGGCGAGCACCAGCAGCACGCCCGCCACCATCGCCCCGACGCGGTGCGTGAAGTGGATGGCGACGCGCGCCGGATGGTCCAGCACGCCGCCGGCATAGTTGATCCCCAGGCCGCGCCATAAAACAAACGCGTCCTTGTAGTCCGCTTCGGGGATCCACTGCGCCTGGCATTTCGGCACGTCCGGACACGCCATGGCGGCGTAGTTGCTGCTGGTCCAGCCACCGAGCGCCACCTGAAGCGCCAGCGCCGCCAGCGCCAGCCCTGCGCACAGTCGCGCACGTCCGCCCGATTGCACCAGCACGTTGCCGGCGAGCACCGAGTAGCCGTCCACCGGGCGATCTTCGGCGCGCATCGTCAGCCACAGCCACAGCAGCAGCGCGAAGGTAGTTAGGCCTCCCACCAGGTGGCCGGTGACGATGAGCGGCTTCAGCAGCCAGGTGACGGTGAGCATGCCAAGCATGCCCTGCAGCACCACCAGCGCGAGCAGCACCAGCGCGAAAGCCACGCTCACACCAGGCTCGCGCCGCGCGCGAATCGACAAGGCGGCGATCACGACGATGATCAGCCCCAAGGTGCTCGCGAAATAGCGGTGGATCATCTCGATCCACGCCTTGCGCACGTCGCCGTCGCTCGCGTAATGCTCCGCGCTGCCGGTGGGTGCGATGTGCCCGAAACAGCCGGGCCAGTCCGGGCACCCGAGTCCGGAGTTCGACAGGCGTGTGTACCCGCCGAGCACGACGACACCGAAACACAGGATGGCGCCGAATAGTGCGAGACGCCGGATCCAGAGTAGTTCGCGCATGGAAGTCAGGCGTGCCTCAACCGATGTGCGACAGCTTGAGCAGCTTCTTGAGATCGCTCAGCAGGTCCTTGGTGGTGTGGCTGGCATCGTGGCGCATCATCAGGTTGCCGAGCGGATCGATGATGAATAGCGTGTGCTCGCGCTCACTGGGGAACTGCTGCAACAGCGCAGCCGACTCGGGCGCGGATGCGTCGAGCGCGATCAGTCCCATCTGCTCACGCGCGAAGTAGTCGGTATCGCAGCAGTTGCCGGTGGCGAGGAACACGCGCTGAACGCGCGTCATCTCGTTGTTCAACGCCAGGCGCGACTGGCGGCCGAAAACCAGCGCCGTGCGGCAGGCCTCGTCGCAGCGGCCGTCCCCGATATAAAGGAGTGTCCATTTGCCGGCGAGCACTGAATCTGGGGCAGGTGTGCCGTCCGCGTGGCGCAGGCCGGCGACCGCAAGCGGGCGCGCGGGTTCGATGAGCTCGCCCTTGCTGGAGGAGTTCGCCGGACGCCAGAGCTTGCCGTAGTAGAGCGAGAACGCCACCGCCACCGGCAACAGAAAAACCGCCGCGACGATGAGCAGAGTGCGCCGGCCGCGCGCGCGCGAATCTTGCATCAGGACACCTTGCGAAAATTGAGGCCGAAGTAGAGCACGAGCAGCACAGCCGCAAAACCCCACCACTGGATGGCATAAGAGAAGTGTCGCGACGGTGGCATACCGGGCGGCGACCACTCGCGCACGTAGCCGCCGGGTGCTTCAGGGTCTAACAGCACGACTCGATGTTGCAACGTGTGGCCGAGTGCGTTCGCGAGCTCGTCGTGCGTCGGGAAACTCGTGACCTTGGGCCAGGGAGCGTTGGTGTCCGGAGCCGCGTGACCGCTCGCGAGCCCGGCGCTTGGCAATTCATCGATGCGTCCGCGAATGCGGGTCGGCGCGATTGCCGTCATCGACACATCCGGCAGGCGTTCGCGATAACCGCCGAAAGGAACCCATCCGCGATTCACCAGCACGCGACGCCCGTCGAGAGTGCGAAACGGCGTCAACACTTCATATCCCGGTTGACCGGCATGCGAACGATTGTCGAGCAGGAATTGGTGCTCGGGTTCGAACTCGCCATTCAACTCGAGGCGTGCGAAGCGATCGAATGTGTCCAAGTTGCGCGTTCCCAAAGGCGCCGCCTGGGTAGCGCGATCGAACCCGTCCCAGAGCGCCTGCTTCGCCTCGCCACGCTGCCACTGCCATCGTCCGAGGCCGACGAAAAGCGTCAGCAGAGCGATGGTGATGAGGGTCATCGGCCAGGACGGGGCGAATGACCTTCCGAACGCGGAAAAACGAGTCGGCATGGGGGCGGGGAGTATAAAGTGCGCCCCCATGGACGTGATCAAAATCCTCATCATCGTCACGCTGTTCGCCATCGTCGGAAGCCTGGGCAGTGCGTTGTTTCACTTGTCCCGGGGCAAGGGCGACTCGAAGAAAATGGCGCGAGCCCTCACCATCCGCGTCGGCTTGTCGGTGGCGCTCTTCATTCTGTTAATGCTCGCCTGGTACAACGGGCTCATCACGCCCCACGGCATCCCCCCCGGTAAGTAAAAATGGAGACACTCCCCATTTCCTAGCTAAACGGGTGGGGATGGGCTTCCTCAGCCCGTCCCCACACAAGAAGCCTTTACGAAGGGGAGCCACTTCGCTACATTGCGCGCCCGATGATTCGCATCACGATTAAAAAGACGCTCAAGACCAAGCCCGCTGGGGCCTTGGGTGGTTGCGCGCGCTGATCGAAAGCGAACAGGAACACCGAAGGCCCCGCGAGGAAACTCAGCGGGGCCTTTTCATTTGGAGCAACAGTTAATGTCATCGACCGACCCGACCGAACGCAACCTCAAGAATCCCGTCGTCGCCATAGCCGGGGCCACCGGCGCCGTGGGCGTCGAGCTCATGCACTGCCTCGAGCAGCGCAACTTCCCGCTCGTGGAACTGCGCCTGCTGGCTTCCGCGCGTTCGGTGGGCAAGTCGATGAAATTCCGCGGTGGCGATCTGCCCGTGCAGGAACTCACCGATGCCAGCCTCGAAGGCGTGGACATCGCGCTGTTCTCCGCGGGCGGTGCGCAGTCGAAGCGCTTTGCCCCGGCGGCGGTGCGCGCGGGCGCCGTGGTCGTCGACAACTCTTCGGCGTTTCGCATGAACCGGGACGTGCCGCTGGTGGTGCCGGAGATCAACGCCGGCGCCATGCATGGTCACAGCGGCATCATCGCCAATCCCAACTGCGTGGCCATTGTCGCCGCCACGCCGCTGTGGCCGCTGCACCAGAAGCGCCGCATCAAGCGCATCACCATGTCCACCTACCAGGCCGCTTCCGGTGCCGGCGCCGCCGCGATGGAAGAACTCAGCGAATCCACGCGCGCGCATCTCGAGGGCCGCGCGTTCACGCCGAAGGTGTTGCCGCATCCGTATGCGTTCAACGTGTTCTCGCACAACACCCGCGTGGATCCGGAAACCGGCTACAACGAGGAAGAGACCAAGGTCATGCAGGAGACGCGCAAGATCTTCGGTGAGCCCGACCTGCGCATCACCGCCACCTGCGTGCGTGTGCCCGTGCTGCGCGCGCATTGCATCGCGCTCAACATCGAGTGCGAGGAACCGCTATCGGTCGCCGAAGCACGCGCTATCCTTGCCGCCGCGCCGGGCGTGCGACTGGTTGACGACATGGAACGCAACTATTTCCCGATGCCGCATGACGCCAGCGGCAAGGACGAAGTGCTGGTCGGACGCATCCGCCGCGACGTCAGTGATCCAACGGGTCGCACGCTCGCGCTGTTCGTGGCAGGCGATCAGCTGCGCAAGGGCGCCGCGTTGAACGCCGTGCAGATCGCGGAGCGCCTGCTGGCCTGAGAGAGATTCGTTGGGGTATGAGTAGAGTTAGCGAGGTCACGCCATGCTGAAACACGACTTATCGAAGAGTGATCGTGAATTTCGTGCGGCCTTTGAAGCGGGCGCATATGCGCCCGCGGATTTTTCCCATCGCGCGCACGTGCAACTGGCCTATGTCTATCTCGCCGAGAGCGATGTGGACCTGGCGCTCGAGCGCATGCGGGCCGCGCTGGTGAGCTTTCTCTCGCACCACGGCATTCCGGCTTCGAAGTACCACGCCACGCTCACGCGTGCGTGGATTCTCGCGGTCCATCACTTCATGCATCGCTCGCCCGAGGCTTTCTCGGCCGACGACTTCATTGCGCGCAACCCACTGCTGCTCGACAGCAAGATCATGCTCACGCACTACTCCGCGGATCTGCTGTTCTCCGAGCAGGCGCGTGCGGACTTTGTCGAGCCGAATCTGGAACCGATTCCGCGACACCGCCTAACGGCGTAGTTCGAGATCCCGCGCGCTCACACCCAGCCTGCGCGCCGCCGACAACACCGCAAGCACCGAAGCCGTCGCGATGTTCGCGTGGCGCCCCGCGCCGTAGCGAATGCCCGCGACGCCATCGCGTGCGGCCTCCACGATCGCGAGTGCCGACGCATCCGCGCCCGCGCGCAACGCGCGCTCTTCGTAGTTGTCGATGCGGATCGGCAATGCGAGCGCGCTCACGGTCGCCGCTATGGGTCCCGAGCCCACGCCGCGCAGCTTTCGACGCAACCCCGCTACGGTGACCTCGAGCTCGATGCCCTGTTTGTCACCTTCTTCGAACAGGTGATGCGCGTGGTACGTCACGTCGAGATCCGTGGCTAGATAGGTGGCTTCGAACAGCGCCCAGAGCTGCTGTGAGGTCATCTCGGTTTCCGAGGCGTCCATCGCGTGCTGCACGAGTGCGCTGAACTCCACCTGCATGCGCCGCGGCATCACGACTCCGTAGTCGCGTTCGAGAAGATAGGCGATGCCGCCCTTGCCGGACTGGCTGTTCACGCGGATCACGCTGTCATACGTGCGCCCGAGGTCCGCCGGATCCACCGGGATATAGGGCACTTCCCAGAGGGCATTGGAGCGCTGCGCCGCCATGCCTTTCTTGATGGCATCCTGGTGCGAGCCGGAAAACGCCGTGAACACGAGATCGCCCACGTAGGGATGACGCGGGTGAATCGGCAGTCGCGTGGCTTCTTCCACGGCACGTGCCACGGAGTTGATGTCGGAAAAATCCAGGCCCGGGTGAATGCCCTGCGAGTAAAAATTGAGCGCCAGCGTCACCAGGTCGACGTTGCCAGAACGTTCGCCGTTGCCGAACAGGCAGCCTTCGACGCGCTGCGCACCGGCAAGCATGCCGAGTTCCGCCGCCGCGACGCCCGTGCCGCGGTCGTTGTGCGTGTGCACCGACAGCACGACATGTTCGCGGCGTTCGAGGCGCGTGGACATCCACTCGATCTGGTCGGCGAAGATGTTCGGCGTCGCGTTTTCCACCGTGGTCGGCAGATTGATGATGATGGGACGGCCGGGGCCCGCGTCCCACGCGAGCGTCGCGGCGTTGCAGGCCTCGAGCGCCACGGTGAGCTCGGTCATGCTGAAAGTCTCGGGCGAATACTCGAGCACCCACTCGGTTTCGGGTTGGGCGTCGGTGAGCTGTTTGATGAGCCCCACCTGCTTCGTGATGAGCTGCATGACTTCGGGCACGCTCATGCCGAAAACAACCCGACGCCACACGGGCGCGGTCGCGTTGTAGACGTGGACGATGGCGCGCCGCGCGCCGCGCAGGCTTTCCACGGTGCGGCGGATCAGTTCCTCGCGCGCCTGCGTGATCACCATGAGCGTGACCCCGTCGGGTACCAGCTTCTGCTCGATGAGATCGCGCACGGTCTGGAAGTCCGTCTCCGACGCCGACGGAAATCCGACCTCGATCTCCTTGAGTCCCACTCCGCACAGCGTCTTGAACAACCGTTTCTTCGTTTCGCGGCTCATGGGCTCGAACAGCGCCTGGTTGCCGTCGCGCAAGTCGGTGCTGCACCACACGGGCACCGAGGTCAGCTGGCGCGTGGGCCACTGCCGATTGGGCAGATCGATAGGCGGGAAGGCGCGGTATTTCTTGGCGGGATCTTTGAGCATGACGACTCGTTTGACGCGGACAAAACTTCCCCGCGTTGGGTGGGACTTCTCGGGATTCCAGTCTTGTCAACGCCGACTGGTGGCGCGGTTTTATGTGCGGCTATGCCGCAAGAAGCAGTAGGTCGAGCGGAAGCGCGCCGAGCGCCGCGGCGTCAATCCATTCAATGTGTCGCCCCGAGCGAGCCATGCGCGCAAACCTACCTGAGTCCCCGCCCGTACACAATGAAGTCCACCATTTTCAAAAGGATACGTGCTTCGCGAGTGGGCCCGGGCGCCCAGCGCGAGACAAAGCACAGAAGCAATTGCCAGCGCAGTCCGATACGCGTCCCGTCATGCGGCGATATCGAAGCCCGTATCGAACGACCCTAATCGTCTCAGACGAAAGTCTATGTGCGACTTATGGACAGGCCCGCGGTGTTGCGTCCACGCGTATCGCTTAGATAGGCTTTTGGACCGTTGTTACCGATAACAGCGGCTTCCTAACAACAGTGCGGACACTGTGAAGGAAAACATCGAGGTTCACAGGCCTGGAGGGGCGACACATGCGCAAGCAACAACCGTTGTACCGTTATTCATTGCTGGGATGCGTTGGCGTTGCCAGTCTCATTTCGCCGAGCGCGTTCGCGCAGACCGCGGATCCAGCCGTTTCCGTGGAAGGCGAGCAGATAGACGAAATCGTCGTCAGCGGCTTTCGTCGCAGTCTCGCCGATGCCACCGCCGCCAAGAAAGATTCGGTGGGCTTCGTCGATTCCGTCTTCGCGGAAGACATCGGCAAGTTCCCGGATACGAATCTCGCGGAGTCTTTCAACCGCATCCCCGGCGTCAACATCAGCCGCGAAATCACCGGTGAAGGTCTCAACGTCGCCATTCGCGGCCTGAACACCAATTTCACACGCGTGTTGTTGAACAACGCGCCCGTCGCCATCGCTTCCACCGGCCAGGACAACGCCAGCCAGAATCGCGAAGTCGACCTGGACCTGTTTCCCGGGGAGTTGTTCTCGCAGTTGACGGTCGCCAAGTCGCCGACCGCGGAACTCATCGAAGGTGGTGCCGCGGGCACCGTGAACATGCGGATGGCGCGTCCGTTCGATCGCGAAGGCAACGTGCTCAGCTACTCGGTGCAGGGCATCGACAACGACACCGCCGACGACCTCGGTGTACGCGGGTCGCTGGTAGGCAGCTGGACCAACGACACATTCGGTGTGCTGGTGGGTTTCTCCGGCGTGCAGAACAAGGTGGCCACGACGGGTTTCGAGACTATCGGCTGGACGAGCCTCAACCTGACGCAAGCGCAGTGCGGCGGTGGAACGCTGCCTTGCAACACCACGGGCGGCACGGGCGCGGGCCCGGGCCAGCTCACCACGGTTCCTAACAACCCGAGCACGGTGGGCGCGGGTCTCACGCCGGGTGCAACCATCGACAACGCGTTCCTGCTCGCGCAGAACCCGGGTCGCACGATTCAACAGATCGACAACGCGATCATTCCGCGTCTCGGCCGCCCGATGTTCGACGAGGGCTCGAAGGATCGTTACAGCAGCGTCGTGAGCCTCGAGTTTCGCCCGAGCGACGACCTGCACTTCTTCCTCGACTCGATGTACACCAAGAAAGAGAACGAACTCGAACGCGTCGACATGATGTGGGGCATCCGCCGCACGAGCCAGGGCGGCCTGGTCATTCCGCAGAACATGGAAGTGGACCGCGATGACTGCACGAATGGCTGCGTGGTCACGAGCGCCACCTATGCCAACTCGCTATTCATGCTGGAGTATCGGCCGTACACCGAAGACCTCGAGTTCTGGGGCACCAACCCCGGCATGGAATGGCAGATCGCCGATAAGTGGAACCTCGAAGTGCAGGGCAACTACACGAAGAGCGAGTTCTACCGCGAGAGCCCGACGGTGCTGCTGGTGTCGCAACCCGCCACGGTCACCTACACCAACAACGGCGGTATCCCGAGCATCGAGTCCGCCCTCGACCTCAATGATCCGGCCAATTTCGGCTGGATGACGACGAACCGTGGTGGCGGCAACGAAGTGGGCCGAACCGACCTGGTCGACGAGGCGCGCAATACGGAAACCACGGGTGGCCGCTTCGCCGTCACGTGGGGCGAAGACAAACTGAACCTGAAGTTCGGCGCGGCCTGGGACGAGGTGTCACGTGACATCCGTCCGCTCGCCAACTCGCAGCAGTGGCAGAACGCCGCGTGCGGCGGTAATCCGAGCGTGTTCGTGCCCGGTCCGAATACTCAGCCGGCGTGTCGTGGAGAGGATGTGTCGCTGATCACCCCGGGCGTGAACGGCTATCCGGTGTATGCAGGTCTCGGAAGCGGCTATTCGGCGGGCCAGGGTCCGCTGACCTATGGCGGCTCGCTGGTTCCGAATTCCGCCGTGCCCGGTCTGCTGCGCCCGACGCAATACGGTTTCGTGAGCGTGGACTGGCCAGCCTTTCGCGCGGCCTCCAACTACGATGCGATTCACGACCAGATCGGCGAAGCCGGCGCCACGCCGACAACCGCCAACTGGGCGTCGATCGAAGAGACGACGATGGGCTACTTCACGCAACTCTCCGGCGACGCGGAGCTCGGCGACAACCGGCTGCGTTACAACGTGGGTGTGCGCGTAGTTGAGACCGACCAGAGCGTCACGTCGCGCATCACCGGTCCGGATCCACGCAATCCCGCGCCGGCAACGGCGGCCGATGACGGCAGCCGTTATCCGGACGTGGTCACGATCTCCACGCGTGACAGTTCCTACAACAACGTGCTTCCTTCGGCCAACCTGGCCTGGAACGTGACGGAAAACGCCATCGTGCGCGGCGGCGTGTCGCGAACGATGACACGCCCGAACCCGTCGCTGCTGCGCGCCGGAATCAGCATTCCGAACGCTGACGTGAGCTCGGCGTCACTCGGCAACCCGGAACTCTCGCCCTACACCTCGGACAATCTCGACATCGGCTTCGAGTACTACACGGGCAACGAGGGATATTTCGGTGTCGCGGCCTTCCGCAAGGAGCTCGAAGGGTTCACGCAGACGCGGCAGACCTTCGTGCCGTTCAGCGCGCTGGCGCAGTACGGCGTGACGTTCGCGTCACTCGGCGCCGGCCAGCAGCAGGCGCTCATCACGCGCGGCAACGGCGATCCCAATGCCGCGATCGTACGTCTGGACGAGACCATCAACGCCAGCGGCAAGCTCACGATCAACGGCCTCGAGTTCAACTGGGTGCAGCCGCTCGACTTCATCAAGCTGAAAGGCCTCGGCTTCACGGCCAACTTCACGATCATCGATCAGAAAGGTGAAGGCGCCGCGCCGGCGATCGCGACGGGTGTCCCGCCCGAGACTGTCAACGCAACGCTGTACTACGAAGACCACGGTGTGAGCGCGCGCGTTTCGTTGACGAAGGCTTTGGGCTCGCAGAACTCCGGCCCCAACAGCAACCAGCAGGGCGTCATCGGCGCGGAGTTGTTCGGCGTGGACTACAAGCAGGTGGACTTCTCGTCGAGCTTCGACTTCGGCGAGATGTTCGGCTGGAACGAGTTCGTGCCGCAGTTGACGATCGACGCCATCAACCTCACGGGTGAGACGCGCGTGTCGTATTCGCAGTTCACCAACGCGACGTTCACCGAGTTCGATTCGGGACGCACGATCATGGTCGGCCTGCGCGGCCGGTTCTGATAGCAAGGGGTCGGGGCGGCTCTCGCGAGAGGAAACGGCGCACCGTTGTGCCGTTTGCCCTCGAACCCCAAACGAAAACGGCGCGCCCCGGGGCGCGCCGTTTGTCGTGAAACACTTTCGTGCCGTTCGTCCTGCGCGAGCCAGGTGGCGAGCGTCGCGCCGATCGCCCCCGGCCCGACGTGCAGGGTCGACGCCATCAAGAGCGCGCGGGCCAGTCTTTCGCAGAGGTGCGGCAGCCACCGTCCGGCCAGCTCTTCCAGCCCTGTCCACGCACGACGCGGCCCGTCGCCTTTCCGGTCGGCTCGCCATTCGACAGCGCGACGCCACCATTTATCAACACGTGCGATACGCCCGTCGAGAACTGCTGGGGTTTCTCGAAAGTCGCGTGATCCTGGATCGTCGCGGGATCGAACACGACGATGTCCGCGAAATAACCGGCCTTCAGCAGGCCACGGTCCTTGAGCGCGAGATTGCCCGCGGGCAACGACGTGAGACGGCGCACGGCCTCCGGCAGCGAGATGAGTTTTTCATCGCGCACATAACGGCCGAGCAAGCGCGCGAAGTTGCCGTACGCGCGCGGGTGCGTGCTCGATTGCAGGAACACACCTTCCGGCGCCGACGATTCGGCATCCGATCCGAAACTCATGTACGGCAGCTTGATCTGCTTGCGCACGTTGTCTTCGGACATCAGAAAATACACCGTCTCGATGCGCGTGCCATCTTCGATCACGAGGTCGATCGCGGTGTCCTCGGGGCTTGTACCGCGCATCTTCGCCACTTCTGACAACCGCTTGCCGGTCAGCGGCTTGAGCTTGTCGCTTTTGAACCCTATGAGCAGGATGTTGTCGGCGCTGCCCGCGGCGAAGAACAGGTTTTCCCAATTCTTGCCGGGCGCCCGCATCTCCGCGACCACACGCGCGCGGATCTTCGGATCCTTCAGCCGTTTCACCCAGGCTTCGTGTCCGCCGTCCTGGACCCAGGTCGGCATCGCGGCGTCGAGGCCGGTCGCGCCCGCGGTGTACGTGTACATGTCGGTGGTGACGTGCAGACCTTCCGCCCGCGCCTTGTCGATGCGCGCGATCACTTGATCCATCTTGTCCCAGTTCGATTTGCCCGCGGCCTTGAGGTGGTAGATCTCGACGGGTATCTGCGCGCGCCGCGCGATGTCGATCGTTTCGTCCACCGCTTCCAGCAGTCGCTCGCCTTCGCTGCGCATGTGCGCGATGTAGGAGCCGCCGCAGCGCGCGGCTTCGGAAGAGATCGCCACGAGTTCCTCGGTTTCCGCGAATGTGCCCGGTGCGTAGATGAGTGATGCACCGACGCCGAGCGCGCCTTCCTCCATCGCGGTGCGCACGATGCCCTTCATCTGCTCGAGCTGCGCGGGGGTGGGATCCTTGTCGACTTCGCCGAGCACGTTGATGCGCGTCGTGGCGGCACCGATGTACGACGCGACATTCGGCGCAATGCCGCGCGATTGCAGGTGTTCCAGGTACTCGCCCAGCGACGTCCACGTGATGTCGTACTTGATGTCGGTCTGGCGTTCTTTCGCGAGCGTCTTCATCTCCGGGGTCAGCGGCCCGAACGAGTCGCCTTCGCCGAAGACTTCGAGCGTGACTCCCTGCCGCAGATCGCTTTGCGACCGGCCATCGACGAGCAACGACTCGACGGCCCAGCTCAACATGTTGATGAAGCCGGGTGTCACTGTCTTACCCCGGGCGTCGATGACGGCCTTTGCGGTGTCGCCGCGCGACTTGCCGACGTAGACGATGCGCTCGCCGTCGACGACAACGTCGCCGACGTAACCCTCGCCACCGGAACCATCGAGAATCGTGCCGCCGCGCACGATGAGTTCATGAGTGGCTTCGACGGCGGGTTGCTGCTTCGCGCATCCGGCCAGCAGAATCAGGATCAGGCAGGTCAGTCGCGGCATGGCAGGGACCTCGAGGCTTCCGGAGTTGGCGCTCAATATAACGGCGCGCGGGAAGCTCACCAAAAGAAAAGGGCACCCGGAGGTGCCCTTCTCGCAGTCCCGGATGTATCCGGCTATATCCAGTAGACGAAGATGAACAGGCCTAACCAGACCACGTCCACAAAGTGCCAGTACCAGGCCACGGCCTCGAACGCGAAATGCCGTTGCGGCGTGAAGTGGCCGCTCATGGTTCGCAGCCAGATGCACACCAGCATGATGGCGCCGAGCGTCACGTGGAAACCGTGGAATCCGGTGAGCATGAAGAACGTCGAGCCGTAGACGCCGGTGGACAGCTGGAGGCCGAGGTGTTCGTAAGCTTCCGCGTACTCGGTCGCCTGCAGAATGACGAACAGGAAGCCGAGCAGGAAGGTGGCGGCCAGGAAGATATTGAGCACGCCGCGCTTGCCGGCACGCAGCGCGTGGTGCGCGATCGTGACGGTGACGCCCGACAACAGCAGGATGATGGTGTTGAGCGCAGGCAGGCCGAACGCCGGAATGATCTCGAAGGTGCCGCTGTCACGCGGCCCCAGGCGGGCCGGGCCATTGGTGGGCCAGGCGTTCTCGAACCCCGGGTGCAGCAGTTCGTTGCCGATGACTTTCGTGCCCTCGCCGCCCAGCCATGGCACTGACAGCGAACGCGCGTAGAACAGCGCGCCGAAGAACGCCGCGAAGAACATCACCTCGGAGAAGATGAACCACATCATTCCCATGCGGAATGAACGGTCGACATCGAGCCCGTAAATGCCGGCGTTGTTCTCGCTGATGACCTCGCTGAACCAGCCGATGAACATGTACACCACGATCGCGAAGCCCGGCACCATGGCCCAGGCCGGCAGCCAGTGATTGAGCAGCGCGACGGCGCCGAGCAGCAGCGTGAAAAACCCCGCGGAGGCGATGATCGGCCACTTGCTCGAGTGGGGGACGTAATATTTTTCGCCAGCGGCGGCGTGTGCATGTTCCATGAAATATCCCTTGCTAGTTCAATGAGCCCACTCGCGTGAACTCGTCATAGAAAGTGTACGAAAGCGTGATGCGGTCGACCGAGTGTGGGATCGCAGGATCCACCACGAAGCGCACGGTCATGGGCCGCGCCTCGCCCACCGCGAAGTGCTGCGGCGTGAAGCAGAAGCATTCGGTCTTGCGGAAATATCCCGCGGCGTTGCCGGGCGTGATGTTGGGCACGGCTTGCGCCAGGGTTTCGTGGCCCGTGAGGTTGCGCGCGTAGAACTCGGTCTTGTAGAGACGCCCCGGGTGTATCTGCATGGAAGCAACCGTCGGGCGGAACTCCCAATTGCCCACCGAGGGCAGATCGGTCATGAAATCGACAGTGATGGTGCGCGTGTCGTCCGGGTCCTCGACCGACAGGCGCTGTTCGGTGAGTGACTTCTGGTTGCCGAAGCCGGTGATGTCGCACAGCACGTCGTACAGCGGCACGAGCGCAAAGCCGAACGCGAAGCTGCCGAGCGCGAAGGCGCCGAGCTTCACAGTCAACTTCTTGTTCTCGTTCATTGCGAGCGTGCCACCGACATGACGATGAACGCCACGTAGAACGACAGCGCCACCAGCCCTAACAGGATGGCGGTACGGCGCGCCTTCGCGCGCCGCTCGCTGATTTCTTCTGGCGTCATTGCCGTCATCGGTTAGTGCTGAACACCGCGCGCGACGATTTCACGCGACGGCGGCGGATCCCAGCTGTGGTACGGCGGCGGCGAAGACAGCTCCCATTCCAGGCCGTGGGCGCCTTCCCAGGAGCGCGCATCGGCTTTCGAGCCGCTCTTGATGCACTTCCAGATGATGTACGGGAGCAGCAGCTGCGAGAGACCGAAGCCGAACGCACCGATCGACGAGACCATGTTCCAGTCGGCGAACTGCACCGAGTAATCCGGGATGCGGCGTGGCATGCCGGCGAGCCCGAGGAAGTGCTGCGGGAAGAACAGTACGTTCACAAAGATGGCCGAGAGCCAGAAGTGCCAGGTGGCGAGCTTTTGGTCGTACATCTTGCCGCTCCACTTCGGCAGCCAGTAGTACACACCCGCCATGATTGCGAAGATGGCGCCGGGCACGAGCACGTAGTGGAAGTGCGCCACGACGAAGTAGGTGTCGTGGTACTGGAAGTCGGCCGGGACGATTGCGAGCATGAGGCCCGAGAACCCGCCGATGGTGAACAGGAACAGGAACGAGAGCGCGAACAGCATGGGCGGTTCGAAACTGAGCGAGCCCTTCCACATGGTGGCGGTCCAGTTGAAGACTTTCACGCCGGTGGGAATCGAGATGAGCATCGTCGACAGTGTGAAGAACAACTGTCCGGCGAGCGGCATGTTCACCGTGAACATGTGGTGCGCCCAGACGATGAAGGAAAGAAAGGCAATAGCGGCGGTCGCGTAGACCATCGCGTCATAGCCGAACAGCGGCTTGCGCGAGAACGTCGGCACGATCTCCGAGATGATGCCGAACGCCGGCAAGATCAGGATATAGACCTCGGGGTGACCGAAGAACCAGAAGATGTGCTGGAACATCACCGGGTCGCCGCCGCCCGAAGCGGAGAAGAAGCTGGTGCCGAAGAAATGGTCGGTGAGCAGCATGGTGACCGCGCCCGCCAGCACCGGCATGGTGGCGATGAGCAGATAGGCGGTGATCAGCCAGCTCCAGCAGAACAGCGGCATGTTGAGCAGGCCCACGCCCGGCGCACGCATGTTCATGATCGTGACGACCACGTTGATGGAGCCGAGGATGGACGAGGCGCCCATGAGGTGGATGGCGAAGATCGCCATCGGCAGGCCGTCACCCGCCTGCAGCGACAGCGGCGGATACAGCGTCCAGCCGCCGGCCGGCGCGCCGCCCGGCACGAACAGCGTGGACAGCAACAGCGTGAACGCGAACGGCAGGATCCAGAACGAGAAGTTGTTGAGACGCGGCAGCGCCATGTCTGGCGCGCCCACTTGCATGGGGATCATCCAGTTCGCGAGGCCCGTCCAGGCGGGCATGACCGCGCCGAAGATCATGAGCAGCGCGTGCATGGTGGTCATGGAGTTGAAGAACTGCGGCTCGACGAGCTGCAGGCCGGGCTGGAACAGCTCGGCGCGGATGATCATCGCCATGAAGCCACCGATGAAGAACATCACGCAGGCGAAGATGAGGTACATCGTGCCGATGTCCTTGTGATTCGTCGCGTAAACCCAGCGGCGCCAGCCGTGAGGTTTGTGGTCGTGGTCGTCGTGCGAATGTTCGTCGGCGGTGTGCGTTTCGTATGCCATGTGCGTTGTCCGTCTAAAACTTATTGCTGAACCGTTGCTTATTGGGCAACGGCGGCGGGGGTGGCGACAGCGACCGTCGTTGAAAGGGCGGCGGTGGCCGAAGGCTCACCCGCGAGTTTCTGTTCGGCCTGCTTGGCGCGCAGCCAGGTGTCGTAGTCGGCCGGCGACTTCACTTCGACCACGATGGGCATGAAGCCGTGATCCTGGCCGCAGAGTTCGGCGCACTGGCCGCGATAGGTGCCGACTTTGTCGGCGTCCACTTGCACCCAGATCGGGGCCAGGTAGCCGGGGACGGCATCTTTCTTCATACCGAACGCGGGCACCCACCAGGCGTGGATGACGTCCTGCGCCGTGAGAAGGAAACGAATCTTGGTGCCCGACGGGATCACCAGCGGGTTGTCCACGTCGAGAAGGTAGTGAGGAACGGTCTTGGGGTCGATACCGGAGCCGAGCGCGCGCGCTTCATTGCTGTCGCGCTTGAGCGTGGAAAAGAAGCTCACGTTGTGACCGAGGTATTCGTACTCCCACTTCCACTGGTAGCCGGTGACCTTGATGTCGAGCGTGGCGCCTTCCATGTCCTCGATCATGATGAGGCCGCGGGCGGTGGGAATGGCCATGGCGACGAGGATCAGGATCGGGATGATGGTCCAGATGATTTCCACCCTGGTGCTGTGGACCAAAGTGGTGTCGGCCTTCGCGCCTTGCGATTTACGGAACTTCACCAGCGAATAGATCATCGCGCCGAAGACCACCACACCGATGGCGACGCACCAGTAGAAGATCTCCATGTGCAGACCGTAGATCTCCTTGCTGAGGACGGAGACACCCTCGGTCATGTTGAGCCCGCCCCAGTCGGCGTGCGCAACGGACGCTAACAAGGCGAACAGGGAGATGGCGGCGGCCTGTAGTCCACGGCGCGCGTAGGCGTTCTTCATGTGAAAGCTCATCGATGACCTCAAGAAAACTGACGCGGTGAACCGGCCGCGGGCAGTGCCGGCGACTGATTCATGCCGCCAATCCGCAACCGCAACGCGGCTGCCAGCTGGCGACGCTCCTCCTCTGTCAAAAACTTGCCTACCTCGTAGGCCCGGCCGTGCGACTCGATGACGAGCTGGCCGCGGTGGAGGGGCGAATGTGGGCGGCGGATTTTAACCCGTGCCCAGTGGCGCGGGAACACGACACGAGCGGGTTCGCCGCGCGAGTACGTGATGACCACTTCCGTGTCGGAAATGTCGATGGTCTCGTGCTCGTGCCGTCTTTGCATGCTCGAGTGCAGCGCCCACGCGAGCAGCAGCATCTCCGCGCCTGCGAATGGCAGCACCGGCCAGTAGCCGAGCGCAGTCGCCGCGCCGGCGATGCCGAAAGTGACCAGGCAAACGCTGCCGAAAAACATGACGGCGCCGCGAACACTCAACGAGCAGTGCGGGGTCAGGTCGATGTGGGTCGCGGCATCAAACACGGCGGCGACTATACCAGCGACTTTGCTGGCTTACTCAAGCACTTACGAGCTTTTTTGCGGCCTCGTCCGCCCAGGCGGGTGCAGCCCCCACGGGAACGATGGCGAGCGGAGCCATGCCAAAGCGGCTCGCCAGCGTCTCGATATTGGCGTTCGCCAATGGCATTTCCGCCGCCATTTTATTGGCGATCCATCCGGCGAACGGCAATCCGCAGGAACGGATGGCTTCGCGGGTCAGCAGCGCGTGATTGAGACAGCCGAGCCGCAGGCCGACGACAAGTATCACCGGCAAGGCCAGTTTTTCGGCGATGTCGGCCATGGTGGCCACACTCGAGATGGGTGCGAGCCAGCCGCCCGCTCCCTCGACCAGGACCAGGTCCGCTCGCGCCGCGAGGCGCCGATGCGCCGCGAGTATTCGTTCGTGACCGATCGAGATGCCATCGTGGCGCGCGGCCAGGTGTGGCGACGCCGGCGTCGTCAGCAGCCAGGGATTCACGTCTTCGTAGGGTGCGCTGACATTGCTTTCGGCTAACAACTCGAGCGCGTCGTCGTTGCGCGGACCTTCGTGCGTCTGCACGATGCCAGCCGCCACCGGTTTCATGACCGCCGTGCGCAGGCCGCGCGCCACGAGTGCGCGCGTGAGCGCCACCGCCACCAGCGTCTTGCCGACGCCGGTGTCGGTGCCCGTGATGAAAAAGCCTTGTTTTGCCGGTCCTGCGGTCACGTGTGGCCGCGCCGCCGAATGGCGCCCGGCGCGATGAAACTCTCGCGTGGAACATCCGCGGGCGCAAGCGCGCGGCGCTCGCCTCCCCAACAGATCGCATGAATCACTTCGTAGGTGGCGGGCAATCCGCCGTCGCCGCGCAGGGATTCATATCGCCGCGTCATCGCGGCGAGCCGCTTTCGGCCGGTGAGCCCGCGCGGTCGACCCTGCGTCACGTTGTGCGCGCCGATGGCCTTGAGCTCGTGCATGAGCGAGAGCGCGTCCGGGTAACGCATGACGATTCGATCGACGTCGAGCACGGGCTCCGAGAGCCCGGCGTGCATCAGCGCCCCGCCAATCGCCTGTGGATCGAAAAAATGATTCACGTGGTTGCCGGCGTCACCGCTCGCCGCCCATGCCTCGCGCAATTCGGCCAGCGTGCCGGGCCCGAACGTGCTGAACAGCAGCAGTCCGCCGGGCTTGAGCACCCGCGCGATCTCGCCAAACGCGGTGTCGAGATCGTCGCACCACTGCAGCATCAGGCTGCTGTAGATGAGATCGAAGGAAGCGTCGCGAAACGGCAGCGAATAGGCATCGGCGCGTACACGTTCGAAGCGCCGCAGCCAGCGCGACTGCGCCTTCGCGCGCGCGAGCATGCCCGGCGCGATGTCGGCGGCAACCACGATGGCGCGCGGGTGCGCGCGCTTGAGCGCGCGTGACGCATGGCCGGTTCCGGCGCCGAGATCGAGAATGGTTTGCGGCGCCACCTTGAGTTCCGCGAGCCGGTCGATGAGTTCGTTACGCACGCGTTCCTGCAGCGCGGCCGCGGCGTCGTAGCTCGCGCTCGCGCGATCGAACGCCTGCAACACCGCGCGGCGGTCGAGCGAGAAAGCCTTCGATGGGTCCGGCGAGTTCATGCGGTGAGCGCCTCGCGAAGCGCCGCGATCAGACCGTCGACCTGCGCCTCCTCATGCGCCGCGGACAGCGTTACACGCAGACGCGCGGTGCCTGCGGGCACGGTCGGTGGGCGAATCGCGGTGACGAGGAAACCCCTGTTTTCGAGCGTCTTGCTTGCTGCCAGGGCGAGTTGTGAATCACCGAGAATCACGGGCTGGATTGCCGACAGGGCGGTGCCCGGCCGGGAAACCGGAAAAAATTCGGGCAGTGCGCGCCGCAATCTTTCCGCGAGCGCGAGCACCTTTTCGCGGCGCCATGACTCGCGTTGGCTCACCTCGAGCGCCGCGCGTGTCGCCGCGGCCAGGGCCGGCGGCAACGCCGTGGTGTAGATGTACGTGCGTGATTTCTGGATCAGAAATTCGATGAGGTCGGCGTCGCCGGCGACGAACGCGCCGAAAGTGCCAAAGGCCTTGCCGAAGGTTCCGACCAGCACGGGCACGTCGCCCGCGCTCAAACCGAAATGCTCGCAGGTGCCGCGGCCCGTCGCGCCCACGACCCCGAGCCCATGCGCGTCATCGACGATCAGCCATGCGCCGGTCTGCCGTGCAGCACGCGCGAGCTCGGGCAGCGGGGCCAGATCGCCGTCCATGCTGAAGACGCCATCGCTGATCAGCAGCCGCGTATCGACCGCGGAATCGAGCGCCGCGAGCAGCTCGAACGCTTGCGCGGCATCGCCATGACGGTAGCGCTGGGACCGCGCCCCGCTCAGACGGCAGCCATCGATCAGTGATGCATGATTGAGCTTGTCGGAGACCAATGACGCGTTTTGATCCGCCAGCGCTCCAATGACGCCCATGTTGGCCATGTAGCCGGTCGAAAAGACCAGCGCCTTTTCGCGGCCGGTGAAGGCCGCGAGTGCGGCCTCGAGCGCCTCAT